>Ga0187868_1000193_pt1 | contig 54719 bp, 50 predicted proteins | sample June2016WEW_13_4_FD_133014 | JGI IMG/M metagenome (GOLD analysis project Ga0187868, IMG submission 133014) | Peatland microbial communities from SPRUCE experiment site at the Marcell Experimental Forest, Minnesota, USA - June2016WEW_13_40 | ecosystem: Environmental > Terrestrial > Soil >... | reverse complement strand
CTATTCCGTATGGTCGCGACCGACATAAGTTGTGCCGTCCAGGGGCTCTCCGGCGTCCCCGTGACGGTGGAGGTGGATGTCGCCAACGGGCTGCCCAGCTTCACCATCGTGGGGCTGACCGACCGGTCCAGCCAGGAGGCGCGGGAGCGGGTGCGGGCGGCGGTCCGCAACGCCGGCTTCGACTTCCCTGCCCGGCGGGTCACCGTCAACCTCGCGTCCGCCGAGGTCGCGAAAGGTCTATAGGGGGGTGATATGATCCGCCCGCGAGGATCGTCAAGCCCGATCACGTTCGACGGAGGGTCGCACGATGACCCGAGCGGCGCTGTACTGCCGGATCAGCCGGGATAGGGATGGCGAGGCGCTTGGCGTCGAGCGTCAGGCGACTGACACCCGCTCACTGGCCCTCAGGCGCGGCTGGACGGTCATTGAGCCGCCGTACGTGGATAACGACGTCTCGGCCTCCAGCGGCCGGCGTAGGCCCGCGTACAGCCGCCTGGTGGCCGACATCGAGGCGGGGAAGGTCGGCGCCGTCGTCGTGTACCGCCTGGACCGCCTCCATCGGCGGCCGATCGAACTTGAGACGTTCATGCCGCTCTGTGAGAAGCACGGCGTCGCGCTGGCCTCAGTGACCGGCGACGTTGACCTAGCGACTGATGGCGGGCGCCTATACGCTCGGATCATGGGCGCCGTAGCCGCGTCCGAGGCGGACGCGACGGCCACCCGGCAGCGTCGCAAGGCCCAGGAGACGGCCGAGAACGGAGGCCATCACGGCGGCCCGCGGCCGTACGGCTTCGAGGCGGACGGATTGACGGTGAGCCCGCACGAGGCCGATGTCATTCGAGACGCGACCCGGCGAATCCTCGCTGGCCAATCGCTCCGGTCCGTGACCCTGGCGCTGAACCGGGCTGGCGAGTGCGGGGTGAGCGGCAAGCCGTTCCAAGCGGCCCGGCTGGCCCGCATTCTGCTTGGCCCGCGTGTGATCGGCCTTCGAGCGCATAACGGGGCGACGTACCCGGCTCAGTGGCCCGCACTCATCTCCGAGACGGATCAGATCGAGCTACGGGCGATCCTCCGTGACCCGGCGCGCTCAATGCCCGGCCGCCCGGCGCGGCACCTACTCGCCGGCCTGGTCCGCTGCGGCCATTGCGGCGCGCCGATGAAGTGGAAGGGGGCGACCCGGCGGAATCGCGCGAGCTACGCGTGCATGGCGCCGCCCCGCGGATGCGGGCGCATCCTGATCCGTGCCGACAAGGCCGAGGCGAGCGTCATTGAGCGCGTCATCGAGCGCAACTTCTCGGGCCGGCGGCGCGTCGCGGACGTGCTGGGCTCGCCGGCGAGCACCGAGCCGGCATTGCCCGACCTGGCGGCCGAACGCGGCCGTCTGGACGCCCTGGCCGACGCATACGCCCGCGGCGACGTGACCCTGGAGCAGCTGACCCGGGCGACCGCGGCCATCCGCGAGCGGATCGCCGACACGGAAGAACGGATCGCGACGGCGGCCTACGCGCGGGCTGCCGCAGCGGCGAGCGAAAGCCTCCGGCAACGATGGACCGAGTTAACGGAGGATGAGCGGCGGACGGCCCTAGCGTCACTGGTCAAGTCGATCACTGTTCAGCCCGCGGCCAAGCGACCCGGGCGGCCAACCTTCGACCCGAGCCGCATCGCCATTGAGTGGCCCGACTTCGACGGCGAGGAATAGCCGCCCGACGCCGCACGCTTACCTCGGCCGCCCGTCCGCATCATCGCATCACGGATTAAGCGCGCGGAGAAGAGGGTATCTATCCGTTATGAAGATTCGCGGCCGGGCAAGCCGGTACACCGAGGCACAGGGGCGCGAGATGATCGCTTTGCATCGCGCCGGCTGGTCAACCTATCGCATCGGCAAGGCGTACGGCTGCACGCAACAGACGGCATGGCGGATGGTGACCGGGTCCACGCACAAGTTCCGGCCCGAGCCGCCGACCGTCCGGCGCCGGGCTGTCGCCCTCGCCGACGCGCCGGCAGAGCACGATGTCGCCGCGAGCACTCAGCTTGTCGTCGCGTAGATAGAGAACGACCGTCGCCGGCCGAGCAACGCAGCGACGGTCATTGAGAACGCGATGACTAGAGTAACCGATTCCGACGAAGGTAGTCATGCGGACGTGCGCATCCATCGGCCGCGACCGCTGCCTCGCGAGGACGAGCCCGGAGCTCTCGTGGCCTCGCGTCAGCCACCCGTCCGTGTGGTCGCACCCGTCGCGGACGTCGCGCTGCCCGTCACCGAGCCACCCGACCCCGGGCGCGCTCCTGGCACGAGGCCTCATCGCCGTACCCGATTCTCTGCCAGTCAGATCGCGGCCATGCAGGCCGAGGCCGAGAGCGGATGGTCAACCGCTAAGGTCGGTCGCGTCCACGGTATCTCGCAGATTCAGGCTTGGCGCTACGTCCACGGCCAGGTCAGCACCGCGCCCGGCGGCTGCCGGCCGCCGCGCCGCCACCGTGCCTCGGAGCGCGAGCGCGCTATGGAGATGCTTCGCCGGCAGCTGGATGACGGACCGGTGCCTGAGCGCATCCTCCGCATGGTCGCACGGCACGAGATCATCAGCCTGCCGACATTGCGCCGGGCAAAGACCGCCCTGCGCGTCGAGTCGGTCAAGACCTTGCTCGACGGCTGGTACTGGCGGCTACCCGATGCCGCCTAGTCGTCAACTCGTGCGAAGGTGCTCAGCTTCCGTGCGAAGGTGCTCAATCAGTCGTTTCGTTAGTCGTCTATCGTGCGAAGGTGCTCATTTCCCGACTTCTAGGCCTTGCGCCATGAGCACCTTGCTCACCTTAGGCCCGACCACCCTTAGAAGTGATCTTCTTCTCTCTCTTCTAGTCGTTTTCAGGGTAGGCCGCGCTAGATGCTCTACATGCGCACCTGGAAGGTCCAGAAAACCCAAAGTGATCACCTTCGCACAATTCGCGAATAGTGAAACGACTAATTGAGTACCTTGCCGTGAGAGCAGCGTCCTGTGACTAACCCGACGACGGTCGCTGACCGTGTCCATTGGGGCGAAGCCGCCCGGCGCAGCTATCACGACCTGGACGCGGCAGCGCGCGTCGAGGCAGCGCTCTTTCGCGGCGATCGCCCGTTGACTGTTGACGACCTCGTCGCTGCGACACACCTTCGCGATGCCACCGTGCGCACGGCGTTGGACGACCTACAGAGGATCGAACGGATGGCAAGGCAGGCCGCGCCCGGTGAATGGCTGCATGTGACACATGACCCGGCGTCCTGGTCGCTCGATTCCCCGTGCCGGCGTGAGGCGGATAGACGACGTGTCGCTGAGTACCGACAGCGAGCGCGGTCATGAGCGAAATCCTGCGCCGTGTGTTGTGTCACTGTCGGCAGTCGTCGTCATAGGTCGGGACGTGGCGTCTAGGTGGCCTCGCAGACGCTCGAAATCAGGTCGTACGGCGTCGTGTGGCGGCATCGTTCACGAAATGTACAGTGATCTCGGCGGTGTACCCGGCCGTAGGTGCACGCGAAGGTTTTGCAGATTCCGCGTTTCCACGCAAGTTCCTGGGGTATTGCCTTGACCAGACTATCGAAGATCGCCGAACTAGCAGCCCGGATGGCGCAGTCGTATTCGGGATGGTGCCCTCGGTGCGGTGCGAGGTTCCCATGCGAGTGCGGCTACTTCATGAAGAAGGCCGCGAAGCGAATCCGCGAGCGCCGTGCGAATGGTCCTTGAGTGTGCACGGCTGAATTCAGCAATTGTGCAGATTCCTGCTCGAATCTGCACGGGGCGACTGACCGCGCGCAATTGTTGCTGTCCCGCGTTTGGCAGCTTGTCACGCGCGGTACAAGAACAGCATGGCCGCTACCGCTGACTTGACTGTGTTTCGACTGGAGGACGTCGCCCGCGTGCTCGGTTGTCATCCGCGCACCGTGCGGCGCCGCATCGCCGATGACTATCAGCTGCGCGATGGACTCCTGGTCGCGGGCGGCCGGGTCATCGCCACGCGTCAGGCGGCGTATGACTTCCTGGCTCGGCAACTCGGGATCGATCCCGAGTTAGCGGAGCGCGACGCCGAGGAGGAGCGTGAGCGCGAGGCCGCGGGCCGCGACGCGCAGGCATTCCAGACGTTCGCGATCGGGCTGGACGAGCCGATCCCGGAAGGGGCTGAGGTTGTGGGCGAGAGCCGCAACGTCGCGGGGCAGGTTGCCGGGCGCATCTGCCGGCGGCCGTGGGCGGTTCTCGATGCAATCAAGAAGCGCGAAGCCGCACGCGGCCAAGCGGATGCTAACCGGGCGCTTGGCTCGGCCGACTCGTTCATCAGGGTTTGAGGACGATGCCCGTCACTGTTAGGACCGCCGATCAACTGGACGCGTGGATGCGTTCGCATGGGAGCCGAAACGCTGGCGCCCGATACATGGCCGATGGAAGCTACGGCGAGGCCGAGCGGCTCTGGCTGGGGCTGCCCGATAGTGAGCAGTTGCGGTTCATCGACCTCCAACAGCGGCGGGGCGACGACGTGATCCGCTCTGGCCCGAAGATGAGCGCGGCGACCTTGCGCGCGGTGCGCGACATACAGCGGGCCGAAGATGCCGGGCTCCACGACTTTGTCGTGCGGGGCGCGGGTGGGCAAACGTGGCGCGAGCTTCGCGCATCCCATCCCGAGGTTCGGGATATGGGCGAGGCGTCGGGAAGCACGGGCGGCTACACCGTCCCGCAGTTCTTCACCGAGCAGCTTTACGAACGCCTCAAGCTGTTCAGCCCCGTCTACGCGCTGTGCGAGCAGTACGGCGCCGTCTGGCGGACGACCACGGGCGCCCCGCTCCCTGTGCCGGCGCTGGACGACACGGCCAACTCCGCGACGCCGCTGCCCGAGAACATGCAGATCACGGAGGGCGCGGACCCGTCCTTCAGCCTCGTGACCTCGGCGTTCGGCGTCTGGCCGTACCTGACCTCAAGCCTCCGCGTGCCCAATACCTTGCTGACCGACGCAAGCGCGATCGGCGAGGGCCACGAGCAGACCTGGGGCGACCCTGCCAGCTGGATCGGCGGCATTCTCCAGACCCGCATCAGCCGCGGTGTCGCGGCCGACCTGAGCGCAGGCGCCGGGAGCGCCGGCTGCCAGGGCTATCAGACCGGCATCACGTCGGCTCTGACCGCGGCGTCTGCGTCCGCCATCACCACGGCGAACCTCCAGGCGCTGCGCGACAGCGTTGATCCTGCGTACGCGCAGCACCCGTCCGCGTGCTGGCTCATGCCGCGTAGCACCTTGACCGTCTGCGAGGGGCTCTACTACGGCTCGGGCACCGGAGCGAGCTACCCGGTTGTCAACTACTCGACCGGCCGGCCGCGTATCTTCGGCGAGCCCGTCGTGATCGACCCGAGCATCCCTGGCACCGCGGCGACGAGCGGACAGCCGCTGGTCGTCTTCGGCGCCGTGCCGGTCGGCTTCCTGATTCGCGAAGTGGTCGCGCCGACTCTTATCCGCCTGTCTGAAAGGTACTCGGACTGGTACCAAACTGCCTTCCTGATGTTGCACCGGATAGGCAGTATCACCGTGCTGCCGTCCGCGTTCGCAGCAATCACTCACTCGTAAGACACGGTCGCTCAATCGTCTGACGGGTGCCGGTCCCCCACTCAGCCGGCACCCGTCATCCCTCCCCGAGCGTCAAAGGAAACCGAAATGGCGATCATCACTAAGAGCATCCCGATCCCGTCGTACGTCAAGCCCGTTGGCCCGGCCAAGCCGCCGGTCAAGCCCTCGGGCGATCCCCAGCTGGACGCGCTCGCGGCAGGAGTCGGCTTCTCGATCCCGTCCGCCGACACGCCGTCCGCAAAGCCCGTTGGCCCCTTGCACGGGGCGACCGGGCTCGAAATGCATCCTCAGCCGAACGTCATCCGGCGCGTCTGAGGCGCACGCGTGAGCGGCCAGGTCATTCACCAGCGCGATTCCCTCGGGGCGACCATCAGGGATATACAGACCCGGCTGAGGAAGCTAGAGGCGAACTCTGGCGTCGCGGGTACGGTCACCATCCCGAATCCGGGCGGAAGCACGCTACCGCCGCTCGTGCAGCTTGGCCGGCTGACGACGGGCGGGCTCGGGCTGGCGATCGCCGACAACGCAGGCGACATTCGGATGATCGCGGGCGAGGATGCCGCGATCCCGGGCGGCTACGGGGTACGTGTTAACAACGCGGCGGGCACCGACATTTGGGACACGATGGGGCTGGTGGGCGTCGCGTCCGTCCTGTCGGTCGCCGCCCTTCCGCTGACCGGCGGTACGGCCAATTCGTCGTGGGCGACGATCGGCGGCAGTACGCTCAACTTCACGGTCGGCGGCACGCGTACGCAGAATGTCATGGTGCTGAGTAGCGTCTGTATGACGACGAACAACTCTAGCGGCGCGTCGTGGCTGTACGCGCGGCTGGCCGCGAGCACCGGGACGTCCAGCATCGGGACCGTCATCCCGCCGACCGGAACGACCTCGACCGGGCTCGGTAACTTCACGGCGTTCGTGTTTCTGGGCGGGATTGCCCCTGGTACGTACTCGTCCTACTGGCAGGTCGAGACGAATGCCGGAACCGCGAGCTACGGCGCCGTGGGTAGTTCCGAGACGATAGTCCTGCAGCTGGGGACGTAGGTCGCTGTCCCCGCGGATATTTACCGCGGAGGCAGAATCACCCCGCGTGCCGCTGCCCCCGAACGTGAAAGTTACTAGGGCGCGCCGCTGTCGGCCGGAAGCGGCCCAAATATGCAGACTGGCCGCCCAGGCACGATCACACGAGGGCGGTCAGTGCGGGTGCGTTGCCGATCTCGCGTTTATGCGGTCTAAGGCGGATCCAGTGTACCAAGTGGACGCCCGGGCTAAGGCGCCGGAACGGACATTGCGGGAGCGTGCTGCGGGTTGCCTGCATCAATCTTGTCTATTGCGGCCAGAGGGTCCTCGTTTGCCCTAATTGCCATCAGGGCGGCCAGGATCCGCAACACCTCGAACGGAAGGTACTTCGTGAATTCGCATTGACGCTCAAGTCTCTTGACGTCGATGAGCTCCGACGTCACCCGCCGTCTGGATACGCGCTGTGAGCGCCATTGAAAGAAACGATCCCAATCGATCTTCCCCTCAACGATCGCCTCCAGGTTGTAGTCCACTGTCGAATGGGCTTGCTCGTTGCGGATGTCATTTGCACGGCGTAAGCGAGGGAATGTGGCGCTGACCTTGTCCTTGATGCCCAGCGCTTCCGCAGCTTCTTCCAGGATGACGATCTTGTCGGCGAGTGTGATCCTCCCAAGCACCCAGGTACGAAACTGAAGGTTTCCGGCCAACTTGAGGAAGTAGACTTCGAGCACCCAACTCACGGTGTTCTCTAGGTCAGCGACGTCGGACACGATCTGGCCGCGGCATCTGTATATTTCTTGACGCACGGCATTTGCCGGTTCCGCCGCAGGATGAGGTCGCGGTTCGGGGTCGGGCGTCACCGCTGGTAGGTGGTCGATAGGATCGTGTGTCGCAGGCGGTAACAGCGCTGGGTCGTTGGTTGTCATCACGTCAGCCCAGGAGCGTCGGGAGGAATGATCGGACGCCCGCAAGCATGGCGGTGACGTCCTCCGGCGTGAACTGATCGACGTGCCCATGGTCGGCCTGATTTCGAACGCCGGCCCAGACTTCAACCTCCTTTCGTCTAACGATCGTGTAGACACCGGCCGCGCCGTACTTCTGATTCAACGTGCTGAGGTCGTCCGTTGCACGAGCGGAGAGGTTGTGACGTGGCGCGGCGTCACGCATGGCCGCCTCAAGTGCCGCCCCGCAGAGGCTGGCCGCGGCAACGTGATAGCCAGCCTTCTTCAAATGTGTGGCTTGGTCGAAGAGGTCGTCAAATATCTCGGCGGCTACTAGAGTGTGCGCCGTCTCGAGCGCGCGGCCGTTGAGCACATCGTCTCGGACGGCACGGAGAATGCCGAGTTGAGTTTCGAGTTGCGTCTCCTGGCCCCCTTTTTCGGCCGCCACGAAGCGGTTGGCGTACACGGACTGAGCACCAAGCAGGCCGGCGAGGCACGCGTGCGCCTGCGCCTGGAACTCGGCCATCGACATCTGATCCGCTACAGCCCACCCCGCAATGTCACGAGTGCTCGCCTTGGCCGCGACCCCTTTCGCGGTGACTGCGTCCAAGTGCGCGACTGCCGCAGTTCGTGCATCCATGAATTCTCGCCTTCGGCGGACGCTCGGCTGATAGCCTCAGTCTCAGCGCACGCATGTTCGGGGACTATTCTAGCGCGCGGGCTAGCGGCCTGCCGGCGGGTACCAAAGAGCCCGGAGCCGTGTGACAGCTGGTCGGGCTGTCTGGCCCCGGGCTCAACCCCTAGGTTGTAGACCGGCTACCGCGAAGCCTCGCTCCAGGCTCCCGGCGCCGGGAAGGGACCGTGAGGCCGAATCTGGCGGGACGCCGGCCCATCGTTGACCATCTGACGGGAGGGCCGTTGACCGTCTAACCCGTGAGCCCGTATTCCGGGGCGCTGAGTCTCTTGTCACGAGCCGACGGGGCCGGTTCGCCCTTAGCCGAGTACGCCGCTGCCGAGCGGGGCGCCTACCCGCTGGAACTCGTCGGGATGGGGGCCATCCATGACGATGATCGCCGCGTCCGCGTTCATGTCCGCCAGGGGCAGCCTGACGGCGTCGTCTGCGCAGCGGTACTCACGAGGGCCAAGCCGCCGCCCGTCTGCGGCGAGGACGTAGAAGCTGAACGTCGCCGGCTTTCCGCATCCAGCGGAGCACATTGGTTGGGTCATTGCCGTCTCCCTCTCAAGGGGGCGTTGGGCGGCCGATCGCCCGGCCGTCGCGAACGCACGTTCGCTTATGGATGCTAGCATCCTTCCGGGTGGCGCCGCAACGGGTTGCCACCAGCGCGGACTGCTCAGGGCAAGTCCATACCTGTCCCTTTCCGCCCGCCGAGGTGCCCAAGGAGGGGACCGGCTTCGACCTGGCGATCGCCCTGGGGCTGCTGCGCACCGAACGGGAGATGCCCCTCGATGAGGTCGCATGCATCGGAGAGCTCGCCCTGGACGGCGGGGTGCGCGGAGTGGCGGGAGTGCTGCCGATGGCGCGCCGGCTGGCCGTGTCGGGGGTCCGGAACCTCATCGTTCCCGCGGAGAACGCCACCGAGGCGGCGCTGGTCGAGGGCATCAGCGTGGTCGGGGTCGACAGCCTCGCGATGGCGGCGGCGCACCTCCAGGGGCGCCTCCGCCTGGAGCCGGTCACGGCCCCGGTGCTCGGCGGTCCCGCACCGGATGCGCTGGACCTTGCCACCGTGCGCGGTCAGGCGCTGGCCAAGCGAGCCCTGGAGATCGCCGCAGCCGGCCGGCACAACCTGCTCATGCTCGGCCCGCCCGTGGCGGGCAAGACGATGCTGGCGCGAGCGTTCGCCGGCCTGCTCCCCGATCTGGGATCGGACGACGCCCTGGAGGTGGCCGCGCTCTACTCGCTCCGCGGCCGCCTCGCCGACCGGCCCCCCACCAGCCTCCGCCCGCCGTTCCGCTCCCCGCACCACTCGGTCTCGCGGGCCGGGCTGATCGGAGGCGGGGCAGGGATCGCCCAGCCCGGCGAGGTCAGCCTGGCTCACGTCACGGTGCCGTTACCTGCCCGTCACCAAACCGTTCAAACGGTCCAGGGCCGCGTCCTCGAGCCTAGTCTCCTGATGATGAAGTCAGCGCTCACCCCAAGGCTCAGGTGAAACGCGTGCGACCTTCCTCGACAGACACACCCCGCGGCCCGGCCGGCCCGGCGGCCCCACGGCGCAGGCGGCCCAACCTCGCGAGCCCTACGACACCGAGGATCGGGCTCGGCCTCATCGTCGCGGCCGCCGTGCTGGTGGTCTGCGCCTGCGCACCCGCTCGCCCACCGACCTCGGAGTTCGCGAAGACCGCCAGCGCCATCCTGGCGGATGCCCAGCGCGACTACACGCAGAGCCCGGCCGTCCACCTCGTCGTCAGCAGTCACCCAACGACCGGCCCAGCTCTCGAACTCAACGTGCTCATCGTCCGCGCCGGTGGGGGATCCCTCACCTTTCAGGCAGAGGGCCAGCCCCAGCCGCTTATGCAGGCCACCGTCGTCCAGGGCAAGGAGTACCTCTACGTTTCTACGGCGTACGAGAGCCTTCCCGACCAGCCGTCAATGCCACCCGACCAGGTCGGCCGCTGGGTGTTGATGGGCCAGTTGTCCCCGACCGTCTCCGCTCAGTTATTCGCCGGCGCCCTCACCGACATGACACAGGCCTCCCAGGTCTTCGATCAGGTGCCCCCGATCACCAGGAGCGGCACCGAGGAGGTCCGAGGCCAGCGGGCGATCGCGATCCGGTGGCAGGACGACTCGGGGGTCTACGTGACAGTTGCGGTGGGCAGATCAGGCCGCCTCCTGGCATGGCAGGGCGCTACGGCCGACGGCACCCCCACCTTCTCGGCCCAGGTCTTCACGGATATTGCGGTACCCACGATCACTCCCCCACCGGTTCCAGTCCCCTATACCCCAACTGCAGCGGAAGCCACCCAGGGCCTGCCGCGACCAGGGTCCACTTCATGCTTGCGGCCCTCGGCGCCAGCACCCCCGCCGCCCACGGCAACTGAGGCCGCTCCACTGCTCGGCTTGGACCCTCCCTGTTATCCGGTCAACTAACCGCCGCTGGCGCATCGCGCCGGGTGTCTCGCCACCTCAGGGGCGCTGCGACTCATCTCGCCCCCGATCTCGTCGTCGCCACCGGGTTCCGCGGCGGCTGAGGAGCGGTCGGCGGCAAGCCGCGGACCGACCCTCAAGGGTGATTCCAGGACACGGGGCAGCCGAGTGACGCACGCCCCTAACCCGGTGGCTCTCGTCGCGCGCGACAAGAGGCCAGGCCTTGTCAGCCGGCCAACTCACATTAGGGGTTGGCCAAGACCCTTCACGTCTGACATGGTTAGCATGGGTAGACGGGCCCGCGGTGGACGCCGGCGGCGGTACCTACCCGCAGCCGTCGATGGTGGGACGAGCCGATGAGCACCGAGGTGGTGTTCCGATGACGCAGTCTGTCCAAGCTCTGCCCAATCGGGCGAGAGGTAGCCGGTGGCAGCGACCGCCCCTTGCTCGCGGATGGCCTCGGCTTCGGTACGCGCTCACGCTCGGGCTGGTCTGTGGCCTCCCGCCCGATGCGAATCTGCTGGCTCGCGTCCCTGTCCCCTTCCCACCGGTGTTTGTCATCGGCTTCGTCAGCATCGTCGGCATCGAGATGGGGTACGGCCTAGCCGTCATTGCCACCTCGCGGGGCGGACGGGTGGGCAGCCGGCTCTGGGCCGGGCTGCCGTTTACGGCGAATCCCCTCGCCCGGCTCTGGTGGGGGCTGGCGTTCGTGGTGGGCGCGCCGGTCGGCTACGCGACGGGCTATGCGACCGGACTTCTCTGGCCAGCCGCCTCAGCCACTCCGGGGATCGCCTGGGGCCCGCTATGGGCGGCTGGGACCGTGGCCTCCGCCGGCTGCCTTCTCCTCTCCGCAGCCTGCTCCAACACCGAGGTCAAGCGGTCGATCCGATCCGGTCGGGCTCCCCAGTACCGGATCTCGTCAGACCGGCTCTGGTGGTGGGACGGTGACGGCTGGGCGAGCGTCATGATCGCGGCGCCGGTGGGTGCGCTGCGTTCCCCGGACGGGACGCACTGGTGGTCTGGTGAGGGGTGGGTGCCGCTTCCTCCTCGTCCGGGACGGCGCTGACCAATGCCCATCTTCCTGCTCGTCGGCGGAGTCATCGGGGCGGTGTTCGGCGCCTATGGCCTCAGCCTGGCCACGACGGCCCGACCTCGATGGCCTCGATTCGTGGCTGTCGAGCCCACCAGAGCCTGGCGGTGGAGGGGGGCTGCCCTTCTCTGGCTGGCACCCTCGGTGGTGTGTCTCGCCACCTCGTGGCAGGTGGGACCGATGGCTGGGGCAGGGTGGCTCGTGGCGGCGAACGTCACCCAGGCGCTGGGCTGGACGTGCCTCTTGGTCGGTGAGCTGGTCAGGTTTCCGGACGGACGGACCCACTCCGCGGGGTCTGGCTGGATCGGTCTGGGCCTTGCCTTCATCCTCGGCGCTGGGGTGGCGGTTGCGATGGCCGCCGGTGACCCTCGCCAATTCGTTGTCACCCTTGGATACGCTGGCCCGACGATCCCCCTTGGAGTCCTCGCGATCGCAGTGGGCGTCCGCTTGAGGAGGCTCTCGCCGCGCCGCAGCGCGACGGCCCCTCCCGGCTGGCCCCTGCCTCCGCCCTGGGGCAGTTCACCGCCGGGCCTCCCGTGAGGAGAGGAGTGTGGCGCCAGCCGCCGTGGGGGCTGCCCTCTGGCCGCCGGCCTCTGGGCCGGGGCGCACCCCTGGTCCCAGGAGTACTCCACCTGCCGCTCTGCATTTACGGATTCCCGGTCGTTGCGTCGGAGTGGCTCGTTCCCAGCGATGGCGTAGGAGTGCCCCTGTGGCTGCGGCTGTGGGCGACCGTCGTCGTCGGGGCCTGGGTCACCTGGACGGCCGCGGGTGGGATCACCGTTCTCGCCACCGCATTCACCCGCCATCGCGCGTCGCTGGCGTCTGGTTCCTGGTGGGGGGCCAACTCGGCGAGTGCGGCCTGGTACGGCACGGCGCTGCTGGGTGCTGTCGCGTCCGGGGTCGCGCTTGCCTACGGCATGCTCCAGGGCCACCCCAGTGCCAATCCGGATCTCGCGCTTCTGAATGTCGCGATCCCCGCGGCCATGTTGGGGTCGCTGCTGCCCGCGCTGAGTTGCGTACTCGTGGCTCGGGGCTACTCCAACCGCGAGGTGAAGCGCACCATCCTCGCGGGGCAGGCTCCTGCCTACTGGATATCCCCCGACACCCTCTGCTGGTGGGATGGTGCTCAGTGGATCCGAGTGTCGACCGCGGCCCCGGACGGCGCCTTGCGCTCACCCGACGGCAGCTACTGGTGGACCGGGCACAGCTGGTTCGCTCTCCCACCTCGTCCGCGGCGACGCCGCGGGGTCGCCGGCGTCGGCACCGGAGTCAGCGCATCGGTCTAGGATTTCCGCTTGACGACCGCCGACCCCGACAGCGGGGTGGTGGCCGTTCCATCTCGTCACTCAGGAGGGGTTACAGATGGCCACGACACCGGAGCCGCCCACGGAGCTGGAGCTGGCCCGCCGCTTGCTCACCCACAGCGCGTTCCTCCCGGCTGACATGGGGATCGACCTGGTCGTGGGCGGCCTACCGCCGGCTCTCGTTGACGAGATCGCGCTCCCCTCGGGGGCTCGGCTCGTGGGTAGCGCCCTCCACGCTCGTCAGGGGCGGCCGCTGAACCTGGAGGTGGTCCTGGACGCGAACGGAGAGCCGGACGAGGTGGTGAACGCCTGCGAGAAGGAGTTGACGGAGCGCGGGTGGAACCCGTTCGAGGGCTTTCCGGGGGCCATGCACGGCGGATTCGTGGGGGGACCTTTGGGCGACAGCCGCATGCTCCGCATGGGGGAGAAGGGCCCGGTACTCATGATGTCCGCGCTCAGCGTGGGCACTGGGGTGACCGACCTCCGGCTGCGACTGGACTGGGACATGCCACGCCATCTCGACCGTATGGCCCTTCACCGGCCGGGGCCATCCGGCTTCGAAGAGAGCACGCCCCGCCTCCGCCCGCCGAAAGGCGTCCAGCTGGAGTTCCAGGGCGGTGGCGGTAGCGGGGGAAGGTGGAACTCAGAGGCAAGGGTCGAAACTGACCGCAGCGTCGCCGAGCTCGAAGCCCATTTCGCCTCCCAGCTGGCGGAGGCGGGGTGGACCCGTGTCGCCGGCCGTGCCGACGATGTCGTCGGCTGGAGCACCTGGCGCATCCCCAGTGAGGATGAGCGGCGCGGTCTTCTCCTTGTGTTGGCCGTCTTTGGCGGCCAGGAGCGGTCGCTGACCCTGCGCACCGAGGAAATGGAGCCGAACAACGACGGGCCGTCGGGCCAGAGCTTCATCACCGGGCGTCTCACGACCCGATAGCTAAGGCGCTCCCCTCAAGGGTCATTCCCAGACACTGGGCCATCGGGGAGTGCTCTTCCTGGATGAGGTGTGCGAGTTCCCCCGCTCGCACCTCGAGGCGCTGCGCCAGCCCCTGGAGGAGCGGCGCGTCGCGGTGGCCCGGGTGCGCGCCACCGTCGTGTTTCCCGCGGAGTTCGTCCTGATCGCGGCCGCCAACCCCTGTCCGTGCGGCCACCTCGGCGAGCGATCGGGATCGGCCTGCCGGTGCCCCGAGGATGCGATCACCCGATACCAGTCACGGCTCTCCGGACCTATGCGCGACCGCATCGACATGGTGGTCGAGGTGCCCCGCCTGGGCGGCGAGGCACTGCTGTCCGGCTCGTCCGAGGAGCCGACGGCTCTGGTCCGCGGACGGGTGGCGGCCGCTCAGGCGCGCCAGTCCGAGCGTGGCGCCGCCATCGGCGTGACTGCGAATGCGCTCCTGAGAGGCGACCAGCTGCTCGATGTCTGCCAGCTCGACCCCGGTGCCCGTGACGCGCTCACCGCCGCGGGGGAGAGGTGGCATCTCTCGGCCCGCGCCTGCCACCGGGTGCTCCGGGTGGGGAGGACGATCGCCGACCTCGCGGGTGAGGAGCGGGTCGGTCGGGGGGCGGTCATCGAAGCCTTCCAACTGCGCGGCCAGGCGCCGTGAGCCGGCGTTGTCTGGTGCCCGGTGGCGCCGGCTGGCCCGCACCGGTGGACGACCTCGCCGCGCTGCACCCCTCGCTGCGCGTGGTCTCGCTGTGGGTGGAGGGGGAGCAGTCAGAGCTGCCCGAGTTGCCGGGGGTGGCCGTGGTGGGTGCTCGCAGGGCGAGCGTCGCTGGGCTCGAGGTGGCCCGGCGGATCGCCGGCGATCTGGCGCGTCGAGGGGTGACGGTGGTGAGCGGCTTCGCCGAGGGGATCGACGCCGCCGCCCACCGCGGCTGCCTGGCAGCCGGGGGGCGAACCGTGGCCGTGCTCGGCTCCGGCCTGGCGGTGCCGTACCCCCGTGCCCACCAGGGCTTAAGGACAGAACTGTCCTTAAGGGGGGCGCTGATGACGGCGTACGCCGCCTGGGCCTCGCCGCTCAGATGGCATTTCCCTCACCGCAACCGGATCATCGCGGCGCTCTCGCTGGCGGTCGTCGTGGTCGAGGCACGCGCGGAGAGCGGGGCGCTGAGCACCGCCCGGTGGGCGGCCGACCTGGGCCGCGAGGTGCTCGCGGTCCCGGGCTCGATCCTCGGACGATCAAACGATGGCTCCAACCGGCTGCTGCGCGACGGAGCGCGCCCCTACCTGGACGTCGCGGATCTCGCCGATCTCCTTCCCCCGTCGGACGCGGGACCGCCGCCGGGGTGCGAGGACCGCCGCGGACGGTCGGAGCCTCCGCAGTCGAGCGGGGGCGCCGCCCCCGGTCAGGGCGGGGTGGCGGCTCACCTCCTCGAGGTGATCGGCGCGGAGCCCATCCCCCGCGAGCTGGTCGCCCGCGCCCTCGGGTTGGGCGCGCGGGACCTGGCGGTGCTGGTGGGGGAGATGGAGCTCGGCGGCTCGGTCCGCACCCTCCCGGGCGGCCTGGTTCAGCGGGTCCACGGGCCGGGCGGAACCCGCTGAGGTTGCGCCGTCGGCGGCCGATCGGCTGGCTGAAGGCGGGAGAGCGGCAACCAGGTGGCTGGGGCCGGGAGGGCGCTCAACCGGCGGGCCGCCGCCCTGGAGGGTAGCCGGCGCTCTCCTCAGTCGACGTCGAGGACGGGGAGCTCAACATCCGCGTCGGTGACGTCGCCCTCCACCGCCGCGGCGGCCGCCCGCTGCCGGAGCTTCCTCATGAAGACCGCCGCCACCGCGGCGGCGGCGACGCAGCTGATGGCGCCGCTCAGCAGGCCGGCTCGGGCGCCCGCCCCGGCCACCACCAGCCCGATCAGCGGGCCACCGATCGGCGTGGTGCCCTGGAAGGCGATCGCCCAGAGGGCCATGACCCGGCCGCGCATCGAGGGGGCAGCGCTGAGCTGCAGGGTGGAGTTGCCCCGGGCGATGAACGAGACGCTCGCCCAGCCCACGGCCGCCAGCGCCAGGTACTCCAGGAAAAGAAGGGGGGCGCCGGCGGCGAGGAAGAGCACCACGCCGAAGGCCGAGGCGGCCAGTGCCGCCGGGCGCAGCCCCGTGTGGCCGCGGGCGGCGGTGACCAGGCCCCCCGCCACCGCGCCGATCCCCATCGAGGCGCTCATGAAGCCGTACACCGTCGCGCCGCCATGGAAGGTCTGCTTGGCCAGCACCGGGAGCACCACCTGGAACTCATAGGCGAAGGTCCCGATCAGGACCATCATCAGCAGCGGCACGGCGAGCTCCGGGACGTGGGACACGTAGCGCAGGCCCTCGCGCAGCTGCCCGCGCTTCCTACCGCTGGGCACCGACGGCTGGAGCGCGGAGCGGTCCATGGTGGCGAGGCTCACCACCACGGCGACGAAGCTGGCGGCGTTGAGCAGGAAGCAGAACCCGTCGCCCACGCTCGCGATCAGCAGCCCGGCGACGGCCGGGCCGATGGCCCGGGCCACGTTGGCCAGGACCGAGTTGAGGCTCACCGCGTTGCGCAGGTCGCGGGGCCCGACCATCTCGAGGATGAAGGCCTGCCGCGCCGGGTTCTCGAAGGTGTTGTTGAGACCGAGGATGAGCGCCAGCAGGCCCACCTCCCAGACCCTGACGGTGTGGGTCGTGACCAGGATGCCCAGCACCAGCGCCTGCACCCCCATCAGGGACTGCAGCGCGATCATCAGCTTGCGCTTGTCGACCCGGTCGGCGACCACCCCGCCATAGGCGCCGAGCAGGAGCACCGGGAGAGCCTGCAGGGCCACGATCACGCCGAGGTCGACGCTGGACCTGGTCAGGGTGAGCACCAGCCAGGCCTGAGCGGTGGTCTGCATCCAGGTCCCGATCAGCGAGATCGACTGGCCGGTGAAGTAGCGCCGGTAGTTGGGAACGGCCAGGGAGGCGAACGTGGTGCGGGCGGCGCGTCCCGCGGCAGCCGTCGGGTTCCCGGGTCGGCGCACCGGCTACCCCGGCGGCAGGGCGCCGGCCGGCGTCGGGTCGGCGACCTGCTCGCGGAACTGGGTGCGGTAGAGCTCGGCGTAGAGGCCACCGCGCAGCAGCAGCTCGTCGTGGGTGCCGCGCTCGACGATGCGCCCCTGGTCCATCACCAGGATGAGGTCGGCGTCGCGCACCGTGGACAGGCGGTGGGCGATTACCAGCGAGGTGCGCCCGGTGAGCACCGTCTTGAGAGCCCGTTGCACCGCCGCCTCGGATTCCGAGTCGAGGTGGGCGGTGGCCTCGTCGAGAACCACGATGTCCGGTGCCTTGAGCAGCAGCCGGGCGATCGCCATCCGCTGCTTCTCGCCGCCCGAGAGCCGGTAGCCGCGGTCCCCGACCAGGGTGTCCAGCCCCTCGGGCAGGCTCTCGACCAGGCTGAGGATCTGGGCCCCCGCCAGCGCGTCGAGGAGCTCCTGCTCGGTGGCCTCCGGCTTGGCGTAGCGGAGGTTGGCCCGGATGGTGTCGTGGAACATGTGGGCGTCCTGGGTGACCATGCCCACCATCGAGTGCAGGGAGTCGAGGGTCACGTCACGCAGGTCGATGCCGTTGATCCTCACCGCGCCGTCCACCGGGTCGTAGAGGCGGGCGGCCAGGTGGCTGACGGTCGTCTTCCCCGCCCCCGACGGCCCGACCAGGGCGATCAGCTCGCCCGGCTCGGCCCGGAAGGTGACGTCGAAGAGGACCTGGTGGCGCGGCGCGTTCTCGAGCACCGCCACCGACTCGAGGGAGGCCAGCGAGACCTCGGCAGCGCCCGGGTAGGTGAAGTCGACGTGGTCGAACTGGATGGTCGCCGGACCGCGCGGGAGCGGTTGGGCGCCCTCTCGCTCCTGGATCATCGACGGCAGGTCGAGAACCTCGAAGACCCGGTCGAAGGAGACCAGCGCGGTCATCACGTCGACGTTGATGTTGGAGAGCTGAGTGAGCGGGCCATAGAGGCGGGCGAGGTACGCCGTCATCGCCACCAGGGTGCCCACCTTGAGCGCGCCCTGCAGGGAGAGCAGGCCACCCCAACCGTAGATGAGAGCGGTCGCGAGCGAGGCGGTGACGATCAGCGACACGAAGAACACCCGCGCATACATCGCTTGGACCACGGCGATGTCGCGCACTCGGCCCGCGCGGCGGGCGAAGAGCTGATCCTCCTCCTCGGAACGGCCGAAGAGCTTGACCAGCAGCGCCCCGGCCACGTTGAACCGCTCGGCCATGGTCGTGTTCATCTCCGCGGCCAGCACGTAGGACTCACGCGCGATGGAGCCCAGCCGCCGGCCCATGAAACGGGCCGGGATGGCGAACGCTGGGAGGATGGCGAGCGTCACCAGGGTGATCTGCCAGGAGAGGAGGAGCATGGTGGTCAGCACCATCGCCACGCTGAGCAGGTTGCCGATCTGCGACGAGAGGATGTCCGAGACGGCCTGCTGCGCGCCGATGACATCGTTGTTGAGCCGGCTGATCAGCGCGCCGGTCTGGGTGCGGGTGAAGAACGCGAGGGGCATGCGCTGGACGTGGGAGTAGATCCGGGTTCGCAGGTCGTAGATGAGACCCTGGCCGACCCGTGCGGAGAAGAACTGCTCGGCGAGCCCCAGGGCGGCGTCGACGATGGCCAGGCCAGCGATGATGAGGGCGAGAACCACGATGAGCGTCGAGTCGTGGCCGAGGATGCCCTGGTCGATGATCGCCCGATAGATGAGCGGGTTGGCTACACCGATCGAGGAGTCGACGACGGTGAGCAGAAAGAAGACGGCGAGCTTGCCGCGGTAGGGCACCAGGCATCGGACGATGCGGCGCGCCGTCCCCTTGGGAACCTTGGTCCCGAGCACCGACTGGTCGCGGATCAGCGAGCGCATCGTGCCGCCACGGCCCATGCCGCCACCGCCGCCGCCCATGCCCCCGCCCGGCCGCATCATGGCGCGGGACTCGCCGGGAGGGATGCCGCGGATGTCTCCCGCCGGCTCTGCGTGGGACCGGGTTCGGCCGGGACGAGCCGGCCGAGCCGCTCCAGCAGGACGGCGCGGTCGGCGCGCGACAGCCGGCCGAACAGCTCCAGGGCGACGGCATCCCGGTCGCGGCTCATCTCCGCGACCAGCTTCCGCCCGGCATCGGTGAGGCGGACCAGCACCGATCGGCGGTCCCCGAGGTCGATCTCGCGGACCACCAGACCCTTGCTCTCCAGGCAGGCCACCACCGTGGTCGCAGAGCGCGGCACGACCTCGATCCGGTGGGCGATGTCGGACATCCGCGGCGGCGACCCCCACCGCGCCACCAGCCGCAGCACGCGCGCCTGGCCGTCGCTCAGCGCGTACAGCTCGAGGCGCCGCGCGGAGCCCTGCCGGAGGCGCCGGCTCAGCCGCCGGACCAGCTCGCCGAGCTGCGCTGCCATCTCCTCGTCGGCGGTGGACGCTCGGCCCTCGTCTGGTGCTTGCTCCATGGGTGTACTGAGTGTAGCTCACTATAGGCGTAGCTCGCTATCCTGCCCGCCGGGGACGGGTGGAACGCCTCCCCGTGACCCCGGCGCCAGACGGGTCAGGGGAGGCGGCCTCGCGCGCGCAGCCTGATCGCGGGGCGCCCGGACCCGCCGGTTGACACCCGAGGTCGGGCGGCGTATATTTCGTGACGAAATGTTCGTCACGAAACGACTTCGCGACCGTGGAGAGGGGAGGAGGGGCGAGAGGGGTGAGGCTCCGACACGTCGGATGGGCCGGCCGCCGAGCGGGGCCTCCTCGGGCCGCGGGCAGCCCCGATGAACCCCGCGCACGGCGCTCGCAACCCGGGGGCCGCCCAGGACCCCGGTGCAATCCACGACGGGATGGAGATCGCCCGTCTGTACGGCGAGATGTGGCGGCGGTTCCAGCCCCGACGGCAGGCGATCAGCGGGGCGGCGGTGACCCCGCGGATGCTCTCGTACCTGCGTCACCTCGCCGCCGCCGGCCCGCTGACCGTGGGTGAGCAGGCGGACCACCTGGGGATCAGCCGCGCCACCGCCACCGAGGTCGTCAATCGGCTGGAATCCAAGGGGCTGGTCGAGCGGATGCGAGATCAGCGCGACCAGCGGAGGGTCTTCGTTTGGCTGACCGAGCGGGGGCGTGAGCAGACCGATGCGCTGGCGGGACGCAATCTCGACGACCCGTTCCTCCGCGCCGTGGCCGCGCTGCCGGAAGCCACTCGAGCCGCGGTCATCGACGGTCTCGGCGCCATCCTGCGCGCCGCCGAGGAGAGCGATCACAACCGACACGAGGAGGAGGTTTCATGAGCACCGAAGCGACCTGCCTGAGCTGCGGGATGCCCCTGACGTCGGCTGCCGATCACGCGCGTGGCGATGAGGCGATCCCCTACTGCGTCCACTGCACCACCGAGAGCGGCGAGCTCCAGCCCTTCGAGGAGCGCTTCGACAGGATGACCCAGTGGGCGATGCGCAAGGATGGCCTGGGTCGCGCCGCGGCGGAGCTGCGCACCCGCGCGTACATGCGCTCGATGCCGGCGTGGCGGGACCATCCCGCCCTGGCCGGCGCGGATCCGGCGGGCGGCTGACCGCCGGCGGGGGGCGCGAGGCCGAGGCTCGGGCCGCGCGGGCCCGGCCCCGGCCCGCCTGGCCGCATCGATCGGATCGGTACCGGTGAAGCGGGCGGCGACGTCAGCAGCCCTGGCGCCGCGCCCTGCGCGACCGGGCCGCAGTTGAGATCGGAGGTTGATTGCGACCGGATCGCAACTGTGCTAGGCTGGTCAGCGACGGGTTCCGAACGGCGGGAGGGGCTGTGCCATGTCGACGATCGCCGCGAAATGGACGACCGCGCGCAGTGCGCTGACCGCTTGCGAATGGCGTCATGTGGGCGGGATGTTGGGCACCATCCTGACCCTGCACGTCCTCGGCTGGGGGATCTTCATCGTGGCCATCCTCCCCCAGCACTACAAGCTGCTCGGGCTGGGGGTCGCGGTCACCGCCTACACCCTCGGGATGCGCCACGCCTTCGACGCCGATCATATCTCGGCGATCGACAACACCACCCGCAAGCTGATGGCGGAGGGGAAGCGCCCGCTCTCCACCGGGTTCTTCTTCTCGCTCGGGCACTCGACGATCGTCTTCTGCCTCGGCATTGGCATGACCATCGCCGCCAAGGCGCTGATCGGCCAGGTCAGCAACACCAGCTCGGTGCTGCAGAGCTTCGGTGGACTCTTCGGCACGCTGGTGTCCGGCTTCTTTCTGTACATGATCGCGATCCTCAACCTGGTCATCCTGATCGGCATCGTGAAGGTCTTCCTGGAGATGCGGCGCGGCCGCTACAGCGACCACGAGCTCGAGCACCAGCTCAACCAGCGCGGCCTGATGTTCCGCTTCTTCGGGGGTCTGATGAAGAGCATCCACAGCCCCTGGCAGATGTACCCGGTGGGTGTTCTCTTCGGACTCGGCTTCGACACCGCGACCGAGGTCGCCCTGCTCGCCGCCACCGCCGGAGCCGCCACGGTGGGGCTTCCCTGGTACGCGATCCTCAGCCTGCCGATCCTCTTCGCCTCGGGGATGACGATCTTCGACACCCTCGACGGATCGTTCATGAATTTCGCCTACGGCTGGGCGTTCTCCAAGCCGGTGCGCAAGGTCTACTACAACATCACCATCACCGGGCTCTCGGTGGCGGTGGCGCTGCTGATCGGCTCCATCGAGCTCTTCGGCCTGCTCGCCACCGAGCTCAAGCTCTCTGGGCCGTTCTGGCACTACGTCTCCGGCTTCGACATCAACCAGGCCGGGTTCATCATCGTCGGCCTCTTCGTGGTGACCTGGGTGGTGGCCCTCGCCATCTGGCGCTTCGGGCGCATCGAGCAGCGCTGGACCGCGGCGGCGAGCCGGAGCCGCTCCTGAGGTTCGGAGGTCGGGCGCGACCAAGCCGGGTGGGCGGCTCGCATGGACCGCCGGACCCCCAGCGAGGGGCGGCCCCGACGGGTCCTGAACGGGGAGGACCCGTCCCGGTGGCGGGCGGCGGGGGGCCGCCGAGGCCGGCCGGCCGGGTTTGGGGAACTACGCCGGGGGTGATGATCCGGGATAGAGTGAAGGACGAACCCGGCCGATGGGGGAGGCCGCTGCTATCATCGGCCGGCTTCGGGCCCACCGGGACGAGGCGGCCGGCGCCCGCCGCCATAGGACACCAATGCCCAACCGTCTGATCATCGTCGAGTCTCCGAGCAAGGCTCGCACCCTGGCCAAGTTCCTGGGCGCCGGTTACACCGTCAAGGCGTCGATGGGGCACATCCGCGATCTGCCCAAGTCGACCCTGGGGGTCGACCTGGAGCACGGCTTCCGCCCCGAGTACATGGTCATCCACGGCAAGGAGAAGCAGATCCGCGAGCTGCGCGACGCGGCCAAGAAGGCGGAGGAGGTGCTGCTCGCGGCCGACCCGGACCGGGAAGGGGAGGCGATCGCCTGGCACCTCGCCGAGGCGCTGAAGCTCCACGACCCGGACCGGATCGAGGTTCACGAGATCACGAAGAGCGCCGTCGAGGCGGCGCTCAAGGCGCCCCGCAAGGTGGATCGCAACCGCGTCTACGCGCAGGAGGCGCGCCGGGTGATCGACCGCCTGGTGGGCTACCGGCTGAGCCCGCTGCTCTGGCGGAAGGTGCGCACCGGGCTCTCGGCGGGGCGGGTCCAGTCGGTCGCCGTCCGCCTGGTGGTCGACCGCGAGAACGAGATCGAGGCGTTCGTGGCCACCGAATCGTGGAGCCTCGACGCCCTCCTCGAGAAGGGGGAGAGCCGCTTCACCGCCCGCTACCAGGGCCGCCGCGATGCCGTCGCCGCACCCACCCCCGCCAAGCGGGGCCGCACCGGCAAGCGCGTGGCGGTCGCCGCCGAGAACGGCGACCAGCCCGAGAGGGTCGAGCTGCCCACCGAGGCCGACGCCCGGGAGGTGATGGGTGCCCTCAACTTCGACGAGACGGGGCACCGGGGCGAGGACGCCCCCCCCTTCGCCGTGGAGGCGGTGGAGAGCTCCGAGACGTCGCGGTCGGCGCCCTTCCCCTACACCACCAGCACCCTCCAGCAGGACGCCAGCACGCGGCTCAGATTTTCGCCACGGCGCACCATGTCGATCGCCCAGGAGCTCTACGAGGGCGCCGAGCTGGGCAGCTCGGGGCCGGTGGGCCTGATCACCTACATGCGGACGGACTCGACCCGGATCAGCGAGCAGGCGCGGGGCGAGGCGGTTGCCTACATCACCGAGAGCCTCGGTGAGAGGTATGTGCGCACCGGACAGGCCCGCCAGCGCCAGGGCCAGAACGTCCAGGACGCGCACGAGGCGATCCGGCCGACCGACGTGACCCGCACCCCGGAGCAGGTGACGGACCTCCTCCCGCGCGACCAGGCCCGCCTCTACGACCTGATCTGGCGTCGCTTCGTGGCCAGCCAGATGGCTCCGGCCCGCTTCCTGACCACCCGGGCGACCATCGCCGCCGGCGACTTCATCTTCCGTGCCTCAGGGTCGGTGCTCATCTTCGACGGTTTCCAGCGGGTCTGGAAGCGCGACGAGGAGCGCGATCGGGACGGTCAGCTCCCCGCCCTCGAGGCGGGGGAGCGGCTGCGGTGCCTGGAGATGGTCGCCGAGCAGCACTTCACCCAGCCGCCGCCCCGCTACACGGAGGCCTCGCTGGTGAAGGAGATGGAGGAGCGGGGAATCGGGCGACCCTCGACGTACGCCCCCACCATCGAGGTCATCCAGGAGCGTGCCTACGTCCGCCAGGAGGACCGCCGGCTCCACCCGACGGAGCTCGGCAAGACCGTCGACGGGCTGCTCCGCGAGCACTTCTCCGAGGTCGTCGACATCGACTTCACGGCCGACCTGGAGCGCCGCCTCGACGCCATCGAGACCGGCAAGCGGAAGTTCGAGACGACCGTCAGGGACTGGTACACGCCGTTCAGCAAGACGGTCGACAAGGCCCAGACCGACATGCAGCGGGTCAAGGTTCCGGCCAAGTCGACCGGTGAGGCCTGCCCCCGCTGTGGCACCGGGGAGCTGGTGATGCGCGAGGGGCGGTTCGGACCGTTCGTCGGGTGCTCGCGGTACCCCGAATGCGACTACATCAAGGACAAGAAGCAGTCGTCCGCCGAACCCACCGGCGAGAGCTGCCCCCGCTGCGGGAAGCCGCTGGTGCAGCGCCTCGGCAAGCGCGGCCCCTTCGTCGGCTGCAGCGCCTACCCGAAGTGCCGGTACCTCCGCGACCTGATCGCCACTCCGCAGGGCGCGGGCGCCGACGCCACGGCGCCCGCCCCCGCGGGAGCCCCCGAGGACCTCGGGCAGTGCCCCGAATGCGGGAAACCGCTCGCCCACCGGACCAGCCGCCGGGGGTCCTTCGTCGGCTGCACCGGTTACCCCGACTGCCATTACATCCAGCCTCAGAGCGGCCGCGCCGGAGCGGCCCCGGTATCCGCCGCCGAGCCCACCGGCGAGAGCTGTCCCGATTGCGGCAAGCCGCTGGTCCGGCGCCAGGGGCGCTTCGGACCGTTCGTGAGCTGCAGCGGCTACCCCGGATGCACCTATCGCCCGCCCCGGAAGGCGGCGGCGGGACACGCGGAGGTCGCCTCGTGAGCGCGCGGCCGCATGCCACCACGATCGTCGGGGTGCGCCGCGACGGCGTGGTCGCCATCGGCGGGGACGGCCAGGTGACGGTTGGCGACGTGGTCATGAAACACCGCGCCGCCAAGGTGCGCCGGCTCCATCGCGACACGGTCCTGGCCGGCTTCGCGGGGGCGGTCGCCGACGCCCTGACCCTCTTCGACAAATTCGAGCAGCAGCTCGACCGGCACCAGGGTCTCCTCCTCCGGGCCGCGGTCGGGCTGGCCAAGGAATGGCGTACCGACCGCTATCTCCGTCACCTCGAGGCGATGCTGATCGTGGCCAACGCCGACCAGCTTCTGCTGCTCTCCGGGGACGGGGAGATCATCGAGCCCGACGACGACCTCGCGGCCATCGGCAGCGGGGGACCGTACGCTCTGGCGGCGGCGAAGGCTCTGCTCCAGAACACCGAGCTCGACGCCGCCGAGGTGGTTCGCAGGTCCCTCGCCATCGCCGCCTCACTCTGCATCTACACCAACTACGAGATCACCGTGCTGACGCTCCCGTCGGAGAGCGCGGCCGAGCCCGCACCCGCCGGGGGAGGACCGGTCACCGAGCCGGCGGCGCCTCCGGGGGAGGACCCCGACGGCGCACTCCCGGGTGCGACGGTCGCAGCGGAGGAGCCGAGCCGAGGGTGACCGTGGACGTCGCGCAACCCTCCGCCCCCGTGCCCGACTCCAACGGGAGTGCTCCGACACCTCCGGACAGCCAGGAGAACCGCGACCCGGACGATCTCCGCCCCACCGAGATCGTTCGACACCTCGACGCCTACATCGTCGGTCAGTCCGCAGCCAAGCGGTCCGTCGCCATCGCGCTGCGCAACCGGGTCCGACGCCGCCGGCTCACCGACGAGATGCGCCACGAGGTCCTCCCCAAGAACATCCTGATGATCGGCCCGACCGGGGTCGGCAAGACGGAGATCGCCCGGCGGCTGGCCAAGCTCACCTCCTCGCCGTTCATCAAGGTCGAGGCCACCAAGTTCACCGAGGTGGGCTATGTGGGGCGCGACGTGGAGGCGATCGTGCGCGACCTCCTGGAGCAGACCATCACCGACGTTCACGACGAGCGCATCGCCGAGGTGGAGGAGCGGGCCCGAGAGGTGGCCGAGCGCAGGATTCTCGACATCCTGGTGGAGGCCGAGCTCCGCTCGGCGGCGGGGCTGGCGGCTGTGAGTGGCGTTCCGCCGGTCGTGGTGGCCTCGCCGGGAGCGGCTCCCCCGACCACCGCGTCAACCTCGTCCGCGCCCCCCTCGCCGCCGGCGGAACCCCCGACGTCCGCGCCGCCGGCGATGTCGGTGGAATCTCCGACCCCCGCGCCACCCTCGACCGCCGGGGCGGAATCCTCAGCCGCGCAGACCGTGACCGCGCAGGAGGCGGCCCAGGGCCCGGGGCGGCCCCCGGCCGGCGCCGAGGAGCGCCTGCGCCGCCGCGTGCGCCGGCGTCTCGCCGCCCAGCTGCGGGCCAAGCACCTCGAGGATCGCTACATCGATGTCGAGGTCGAAGAGCCGTTCCAGCCGGCGTTCGAGGGCTTCGCCGGCAGCGGGCTGGAGGAGGTGGGCTACTCGCTGTCCGATTTCTTCTCCCAGATGGCGCCGCCGCGCAGGCGGATGAAGCGGATGCAGGTCGCGGACGCGCGCACCGCGCTCGCCGAGGAGGAGACCGACCGGTTGATCGACATGGATCGCGTCTACGACGACGCCATCCGCGACGTCGAGGAGGCCGGCATCGTCTTCATGGACGAGGTCGACAAGATCTGCGGTCCCGCCCCCGACCACGGTCCCGACGTCAGTGGCGAGGGGGTCCAGCGCGACCTCCTCCCCATCCTGGAGGGATCGGTGGTCCACACTCGCTACGGGTCGGTGCGCACCGACCACATCCTCTTCATCGCCGCCGGCGCTTTCAACGTCGCCCGGCCGAGCGATCTGATCCCCGAGTTCCAGGGCCGCTTCCCCATCCGGGTCGAGCTGAGCCCGCTCAGCGAGAGCGACCTCCAGCGCATCCTGACCGAGCCCAACAACGCGCTGACCAAGCAGTACGAGGCGCTGCTCGGCACCGAGCAGGTGGAGCTCGCCTTCACCGAGGATGGGGTCGCGGAGCTGGCGCGCCAGGCGCATCGGGTCAACGAGCAGGACGAGAACATCGGCGCGCGGCGGCTCTTCACGATCATGGAGAAGGTGCTGGAGGAGGTCTCGTTCCATGCCGAGGACCACGCCGGCAGCCGGGTGGTGGTCGACGCCGCGATGGTCCGTGCGCAGCTGAAGGACCTGATCAGCGACGACGACATGCGCCGCTACATCCTCTGACGGCGCGCGGATGCGAGTGATCGCCTGACGGCCCGCCGGTGCCGGTGACCGCCCCACGGCACGCCGGTGCGCGCGACCGGTTGATGGCGGTGCCCGGGCTGACCGGGCGACGGCATGCTGGTGCGGGTGACGGGTCCGCGCGAGATGGGAGTTCCGGAAGGCCGTGGGGGCGGTAGACTGACCGCGCGACGGGCCGGTGGCCGGTGGCCGGTCGCACCGGTCGCCATCCCGAGGCAACCAGGAGCGCGATAGTGGCCGTCCCCGATCCTCCTCAGTACCCCCCGCCCCCGCCGCCGCCTCCGCCGGCCCTCGCGCCACCACCCCCGCCGCCGCCACCGGCGCTTCCGGCAGCGCACGGGCAGCAGATCGATCTCAACGCCGTGCTCCGCGGTGTCACCGTCAGCGACAGCCTGATCGGGAGCGGCCTCCTCCTCCTGCTGGTCTTCTCCTTCCTGCCCGGGTGGATCCAGGCATGGTTCTCATGCCCCGCCGGCGACATCTACTGCGCGTCGCGCTCGGTGACCTCCGACTCGCTCTGGGAGGGCTTCGGCTTCCTGCCCGCGCTGCTCATCGTGGTGGCGATCGGCTGGTTCGTGGCCAGGAGGCTCCCCCAGGTCCACCTCGACCTCCCGGCGCCGGACACCGTGATCTGGCGGACAAACTGGATGGCCTTCGCGGGGGTCGAGATCGTCTTCTTCCTGCTCCACTGGCAGATCGAGGGCGGAGAGTACACGTCCCTCAACTACTCCACCCTTCCCGGCTGGGCGCTCTGGGCGTCGATCGTTTTCGCGGTGGCCGTCGGCTTCGGCGGCTACCTGGAGTACAGGGGAGACCGGCGGCCACTGCTCGGCGCAGGCACGTCCGCCGCCGCGGTCCCGCTCGGGCCGGGCGCGGGCGAGAGCGTGCTGCGTCCCCTGGCGGTGAGCCGGGGAGGGCTGGCGTCGGGTCGGGGGCCATCCGGCCCACCGCCGCCGGCGCCGCCGGTGCTCGCGGCCGGCACCCTCTCGCCCGACCGCTCGCAGTGGTTCGACGGTACCGTCTGGCAAGACGCGTCGCTGAGCGCGCCCCCCGGCGCCCTGCGCTCACCGGACGGCAACCACTGGTGGGACGGCACGACCTGGCGGCAGCTTCCGGGCTGGAGGATCCGGAGCAGCGCCGGCTCGCCCCCACGTCACCCGGGCGGCCCGTAGGGCACCGGTCAGGCTCACAGAGCGCCGGTCAGCTGGAGGGCGGCGGCGGCAACGAGGAGCTGCAGCCTGCTGAGGGGTGATCCCGCTCGCCGTGGAGGTGGACCGCACCCTCACCCGGGTTGGGGGGAGCGCTGCCGGGACCCGCGGGAGGGTCGTATGCCACAATTCGGGCTGATTTCACACGCCCGGTCCACGCGACGGCGGGTGCCCCTCGGGGTCGCCGCCGCGGTAAATCCCGGGCGGAGGTGCCAACCCGATCCGGAAGGAGGCTCGCCCGTGCCGGCAGCAACCCTCCGCCAGCTGCTCGAGGCCGGGGTTCACTTCGGCCACCAGACCAGCCGGTGGAACCCCAAGATGCGCGACTACATCTTCACGTCGCGCGATCGTGTCCACATCATCGATCTCGCCAAGACCCAGGCGATGCTGGACGAGGCCTGCGACTACGTCCGCGAGCTGGTGTCCGGCGGCCAGAAGGTGCTCTTCGTCGGCACCAAGAAACAGGCCCAGGACGCCATCGTGGAGGCCTGCGCCCGCACCGGTCAGCCCTACGTGGTGCATCGGTGGATGGGTGGGATGCTCACCAACTTCTCGGTCATCCAGCGTCAGCTCAAGCGGCTCACCGAGTTGCGCTCGATGAACGAGCGGGGCGACTTCGAGCGGATGAGCGGCAAGGAGGCCAACGCCAACAAGGACGATCTGGAACGACTGGAGCGCAGCTTCGCCGGGATGGTCGAGATGAAGCGCCTCCCGGGCGCCCTCTTCGTCATCGACTGCAAGAAGGAGCGGCTGGCGGTCAACGAGGCCAACAAGCTCGGGATCCCCATCGTGGCGGTGGTCGACACCAACTGCGACCCCGACCTGATCCAGCACGTCGTCCCCGGCAACGACGACGCCATCCGCTCCTGCCGGCTGATGGTCAATGCCATCTCCGACGCCATCCTCGAGGGCCAGCGCCTGCTCAGCGAGCGCGAGCTGCGTGAGCGCGCGGAGACCGAGGCTGCGGCCGCGCGGGCGGCGCTCGCCGAGTCGGAGAGCGCGGACGTCGCCGAGCCGGAGAGCCCGCCCCCGGCCGCCGGAGCGAAGGAGCCGGCCTCCACGGAGGCGCCCGCGGTCACGCCGACCGTGGCCGCCGCCACCGCGCCCGCCCCCGCCGCCACGGAGGAGAGCTGATGGCCGAGGTTCCCGCGAGCCAGGTGAAGGAGCTCCGCGACCTGACCGGAGCCGGGATGATGGACTGCAAGCGCGCCCTGGTGGCGTCCAACGGCGATCTGGAGCGGGCCAAGGACTGGCTCCGGGAGCACGGCGTGGCCAAGGCCGCCGCCAAGGAGCACCGCTCCACCAACGAGGGCGTGATCGGGGCCTACCTGCACGGCGTGGGTGGCATGCCTCCCAAGGTCGGCGTGCTGATCGAGGTGGACTGCGAGTCCGACTTCGTCGCCAAGACCGACGACTTCAAGAAGCTGGCCCGCGAGCTCGCCCTGCAGGTGGCCGGTGCCAACCCGGCCTATGTCCGCCCGGAGGACGTGCCCGAGGAGCTCCTGGAGCGGGAGCGCAGCGTCTTCCGCGCCCAGGCGGAGGGCAAGCCGGCGGCGATGGTGGAGAAGATCGTCGAGGGCAAGCTGGCCGCCTACTACGAGACGATCTGCCTCCTCGAGCAGTCCTGGATCCGCGACGAGAAGCACAAGAAGAAGGTCAAGGAGCTGGTCCAGGAGGCGGTGGCCAAGCTGGGCGAGAACATCACCGTGGCCCGCTTCGTCCGCTACCAGGTCGGGGAGACCTCGGGCGGGGGGGCCGAGGCGGCACGTCCATGAGCCTCGAGGCCGCCGGGGTGGACCTGACCGGGGAGGCGGCGAAGGACGGGCGGCGCCCGGTCTTCTCGCGGCTCGTGCTCAAGCTCTCCGGTGAGGCGCTGGTCGGGAGCGAGGCCTACGGGATCGACATGGACACCCTGCGCCGGATCGCGGGGGAGGTCCGGGGGGTGATGGCCCACGGGGTCCAGCTCGCCATCGTGGTTGGCGGCGGCAACATCGTGCGGGGCACCGACATCAGCCGCCACGGCATCGAGCGGGTCACCGGCGACTACATGGGGATGCTGGCCACGGTGATCAACGCGCTCAGCCTTCGCGACGCGATCGAGGGCCTGGGGATGCAGTGCCGGGTGCAGAGCGCCATCGCCATGCAGCAGGTGGCCGAGCCCTTCATCCCGCTGCGGGCGATCCGCCATCTGGAGAAGGGGAGGGTGGTGATCCTGGCCGGCGGCCACGGCAGCCCGTTCTTCACCACCGACACCACCGCTGCCCTCCGGGCCGCCGAGATCGGAGCCGACGCGCTGCTCAAGGCCACCCAGGTGGACGGGATCTACACCGCCGACCCGATGCGGGACCCCACGGCGACCAGATTCACCCATCTGTCGTATCTCGAGGTGCTCAATCGGGGCCTCACCGTGATGGACAACACCGCCCTCACCCTCTGCATGGACAATCACATGCCGATCATCGTCTTCGACCTCCACACCGAGGGGAACCTGGAGCGGGTCGTCCTCGGCGAGCCGGTCGGGACCCGGGTCGATGCGGAGGGAGTCGGATGAGCGAGCCCACCAAGGCCGAGGAGGCCCTCGCCCAGATCGAGGAGCGGCTGGTCGACGCCGAGATCCGGATGGAGAAGAGCGTCGAGGCCCTGCACAAGGAGCTCTCCGGCATCCGGACTGGCCGGGCCAGCCCGTCGCTGGTCGAGCGGCTCCAGGTCGAGGCCTACGGCGTGCCGACCCCGCTGCAGTCGCTGGCGGGCATCTCCACCCCCGAGGCGCGGTTGCTGGTGATCCGGCCGTACGACCGGTCGGCGATCCCGGCCATCGAGAAGGCGATCCAGCGCTCCGACCTCAGCCTGACCCCGAGCAACGACGGGCAGGTGATCCGGATCGTGATCCCCCAGCTCACCGAGGAACGCCGTCACGAGCTCAGCAAGCTGTGCGCCCGCCGGGCCGAGGAGGCCCGGGTGGCGGTGCGGAACATCCGCCGTGACGAGGTCGAGCATCTGCGCAAGGTCGAGAAGGAGGGTCACGTCGGCCGCGACGACGTGGAACGCTCCCTGGCCCAGGTCCAGCAGATCACCGACCAGTTCATCGCCAAGGTGGATGAGGTGGCTCGGAGGAAGGAGGCGGAGATCCTCGAGGTCTAGAACCTCGCCCTCCCCGGACCCGGAGGCACGTGGCGTCCACCCACCGCGGGGCGTGGGACACTTACGGTCACCGCGCCGAAACGGCCTCCGAGCCCAGGCCGTTCTCCGAAGAGAGGCATGCTCCGTCCACCCCCGCCGACCGCCATCCCCGCCCCGGCCCGTCCCGAGCTGCCCTGGCACATCGGCATCATCATGGACGGCAACGGCCGCTGGGCCCGGCAGCGCCACCTCCCCCGGGTGGCCGGGCATCGCGCCGGGGTCCGGGCCATCCGTCAGGTCATGGAGGCCTGCAATGACGCCGGCGTCCACATCCTCACCCTCTACGCCTTCAGCACCGAGAACTGGCAGCGCCCGCGGGGTGAGGTGAGCTCCCTGATGCGGCTGTTCCAGGAGACCATGGACAGCGAGGTGGACGAGCTGGACGCCAAGGGGATCCAGTTGCGGATCATCGGGGACCGCACCAAGCTGAGCTCCCGCCTGCGCCAGAAGGTGGACGAATGCGAGGCACGCACCGCCCACAACCGGGCCAACGTCCTCAACGTCGCCATCAACTACGGGGGACGGAGCGAGCTGGTCGAGGCGATCCGCGAGCTGGCCGCGAGCGGGGTCGACCTGCGCCACCTGGACGAGGCGACGCTCTCCGCCGCCCTCTACACCTCCGGGCTGCCCGACCCCGACCTCATCATCCGCACCGCCGGTGAGCTCCGGGTCAGCAACTTCCTGCTCTGGCAGGGCGCGTACGCCGAGCTCCACGTGACCGACACCCTCTGGCCGGACTTCGGCCCCACCGACGTGGCCGCCGCCCTCGGGGACTTCGGCTCGCGGCGGCGGACCTTCGGCCAGGTGACGGATCCCCCCAGAGCGGGCGACGATGCCGCGGCCGGTACCCGGACGGGATGAGCACGTCTCGGCCCGCGGCCGCCCTCCGCGCGCTGGCCGCGCGGGCAGTGAGCGCGCCCGCACCCGCCGCTGAGCCCGCTCCCCCCGGCCCGGCGCCGGCGCCGAGCGGCGCATCCCCCACGGGGCCCGCCCCGACCCTGCCGGTCCACCGCATGAACCTCCTGCCACGGCTGGTCTCCAGCGCCGTCCTGATCTGCCTGGTGGCCTCGATGATCTGGATCGGGGGCATCCCACTCGACGTCCTGATCGGGGTGGCCGCGGCGCTGGCAGCCTGGGAGCTGGGCGCCCTCCTGGGGCGGCTCCCCGCCCCCGCGCCGAGCTGGCTGGTGATCGGACTGGCGGTGTGGCTGGCTGAGCGGGCGATCCTGCCGGGGGCGGGCGGCAACCTGGAGGTCATCCTGCCGATCGCCCTCGGCGCCGGGATGGTGGCCGGGGTGCTCTTCCACTCCCCCTGGGAGGGGTGGGCCGCCGGCCTCGGCGGCGGGCTCTACCTGGGCATCGGGCTGGGCAGCCTGCTCGGCCTCTACCACTGGCCGGGCGCGGCCCCGGGGGTGGGGCTGCGGCTCGTCGCCATCGTGGTCGCGGCGGTGGTGGCGACCGACACCCTCGCCTACTTCACCGGCCACGCCCTGGGCCGGCACCCCTTCTTTCCGGCCATATCGCCGAAGAAGTCGGTCGAGGGAGCGGTGGGAGGGGCCGTCGGGGCGGTGCTCGTGGCCGGGATCGCCGGACCGCTCGTCATCTCGCTCAACCCGGTCGCCGCGGTGGGGATGGGACTGCTGATCGCCGTCGTCGCGGAGGGTGGCGACCTCGCCGAGTCCGCGCTCAAGCGCCAGGCCGACGTCAAGGACTCGGGAAGGCTCATCCCCGGACATGGCGGTCTGCTCGACCGTCTCGACGGCCTGCTCCTGGCCGGGCCGGCCGTCTACTGCCTGCTGGTGCTCATCGCCTTCCGGTGAGCGCGGCGCGGGACAGCCGGCAACCCGGCATCCGGGCTGTGCGGCTCAGCCCGGGGTGGGCGCGTGCAACGGAGCCGGCTCCTCAGCAATGCGGTGCGGACGACGGCAGTGAGAATCTTGGCGCTGATCCTTCCGGTTTCCTCCGGGCTGCGCGGCACGGGCACGGAGAGCCCCTTGCCGGCGAAGGAGGAGGTGAGCAGGCTGAAGGCATCGACCACCCATGCGGGGGGATCCCCCTGACCTCCGGCGTGGGTCCAGGCCATGGCCGCGATCCGGGTCGGCACATCGCCGCGCGACCACCGCACCGTCGGCGCATTCATGCCCTCGGGGCCGGTCTGCCAGCCGGGCAGCCGGCGATGGATCCCCCAGAACGCCTCTCCGACCACCCGCACCTGGAGCCGATGGAAGGTCACCAGGGTCTCGAGCAGCCAGGCGTGGAGACCGAAGCCGCCTTCGAGGCCGTGCGCCGCCACGGTTGCGACATCGCCCAGGGGTACTGGATCTGCCGGCCGTCCACGGCGACCGAGATCACCGAGTGGCTGGCGACCGCGGCCCGGCCCGGCCTGCGGAGCGGGGCCACCGGGGTGCTGGAGGTCTGACCGGCCGCGGAAGCCGAGCGGCGCGAGTGCGCGTCACGCTCGCGGTGGGAGCGCCATCCATACTTGGGCCATGCCCACCCGTCGCGTCATCCTTCTGGGCGCCACCGGATCGATCGGCCGCCAGGCCGTCGATGTCATCTCACGCTTCCCCGACCGCTTCGAGGTGGTGGGAGCGGTCGCCCGCCGCGACGCCGCGGGGCTTGGCGCCCTGGTCGAGCGTCTCGGGGTGGGCCGGGCGGCGCTGGTGGCCCCCGACCCGGACGCGGATGTCCCCACCGGCTGGGGGGTTGGCCTCGAGGCGGCGTGTGAGATCGCGGCGCTCCCCGCCGACGTCGTCTGCGTGGCCATCACCGGGGCGGCGGCGCTGCGTCCGACCCTGGCCGCCCTGGACGCCGGGACCACCGTGGCCACCGCCACCAAGGAGGTGCTGGTGATGGCGGGCGAGGTGGTGCGCGCCCGGGCGCGCCGGTCGGGCAGTCGCATCCTCCCCATCGACAGCGAGCACTCGGCGCTCTGGCAGTGCCTGCGCGGCGAGGACCCGGCGAGCGTGACCCGGCTCATCCTCACCGCCAGCGGAGGCGCCTTCCGCGATCGCGACCCGGCGACCCTCGCCGACGCCACCCCGGAGGAGGCGCTCCGGCATCCCACCTGGAACATGGGGCCGAAGGTCACGATCGACTGCGCCACCATGATGAACAAGGGGCTCGAGGTGATCGAGGCCCACTTCCTCTTCGAGATCGACTACCCGCGCATCGACGTGCTGATCCACCCCAGCTCGGTCGTCCACTCCCTGGTGGAGTTCCACGACGGCGCCACCAAGGCGCAGATCGGGGCTCCCGACATGCGGGTTCCCATCGCCCTGGCGCTCGCCGACGGCGAGCGCCTGCCCGGGGTGGCGGCGCCCGCCGACCTGGCCGCTCTCTCACCCCTCGCCTTCCGGCCGGTCGACCCGCTGCGCTTCCCGGCGCTGGGCGTGGCCCGCCGGGCGGGGGAGCGGGGCGGCGTGGTCCCGGCGATCCTCAACGCCGCCAACGAGGTCTGCGTGAGTGCCTTCCTCCGCGGTGCCTGCCGTTTCGACCAGATCACCGACCTGGTCGGAGAGGCGGTGGAGGCGGCGCCGGCGGTGGCCGGCCCCTCCCTCGACGACGTCCTCGACGCCGACGCCTGGGCGCGCCGCCGCGTCACCGAGGCACTCGCGCTGCCCGCGGGGGCGGCCGTCAGCGGGCCAGGGGGCGGCGCCGGAGCGGCCTGATGGGCGTCCTCATCACCATCGTCGCCTTCCTGGTCCTCATCACCATCGTGGTGGTGGTCCACGAGGGCGGCCACTACACCCTCGCCAAGCTCTCGGGGATCCGGGTCGACGAGTTCTTCGTCGGCTTCGGGCCCCGGGTGGTCAGCTTCCGGCGCGGCGACACCGAGTACGGGATCCGGGCCCTCCCGGTGGGGGGCTTCGTGCGGATGCCGGGGATGCTCGGCCTGGAGGGCGAGGCCGACGCCGGCGAGCGCAACTTCTACCGCGCCACCGTCCCCCGGCGGCTGGCCACGATCGCGGCCGGGGTGATCTTCAACCTCGTCTTCGGCGCCCTCTGCCTGACCGTGGTGGCCGCCCAGGCCTCTCCCTCCTACGTCCCGGCCGGGGAGCCGACCGCCCGGGCCGGGCTGGTCAACGGCGACGTCATCCTGAGCATCGGGGGCTCGACGATCAGCTACGCGTCGCCTGCGGCCACCGATGACGACTTCTACGCCGCCGTGCAGCGCAGCCAGGGGGGGCCGGTCGCAGTGACCTACCAGGGCACCGACGGCTCCGATCACACCACGACGATCACTCCCGAGCTGGTCGTCTACGCCTACGCGCAGCCCAGCTCCTTCCCCAGCAACCTCTCCGGCTCACCCCTGGTCGTGACCTCCGTGAACGGGCACGCCGTCGGGACCGGGGATCCCGCCGGCATCCTCGGCAACGGTGGCGCGGTGACGGTCAGCGGTTTCGTCGAGGGAGACAACACCGACCATTTCGGGCCGGTCCAGCTCTCCGGCGTCGAGGATGGGGACGGTAGCTCGTCCGCCCAGGCCGCGGCCGCCTGGCGGATCGGCTATGGCGCCCAGCTCCCGGGGGCCGGGCTGTTCCCGGCCCTGCGCGACGGCTTCGGCGCGATCCCCGCGTACGCGGTCGCGTTGGGGCAGGTGATCGGACAGCTCTTCGTCCACCCGGCCCAGGCGAGCCAGCAGTTTTCCGGCCCGGTGGGCATCGCCGCCGCGGCCGGGACCTCGGTCCAGCAGGGATGGGTGCAGTACCTCAGCCTGATCGGCGTCATCAGCCTGGCGCTCGGCTTCTTCAACGTGCTGCCGATCCCCTTCCTGGACGGTGGCCGGCTGCTCTTCATCCTCATCGAGGCGGTCCGCCGGCGCCGCATCGATCCGATCCGCCAGGCGATCGCGATCGGGGTCAGCCTCGCCTTCATTATCCTGTTGGTGGTGCTGATCACGATCAACGACATCAACCACCTCTCCGGAGGCGTGCATTGAGATGACCCCGCCCAACCGCCGCCGGACCGTCCCCATCAACGTCGGTGGCGTGGTGATCGGGGGCGCGGCCCCGATCTCGGTCCAGACCATGACCAAGACCCAGACCGAGGACGTGAGCGCGACCCTGGCCCAGATCGAGCGGGCGGCGGTGGCGGGGGCCGACATCGTCAGGGTCACCTGCGACACGCCCGAGGCGGGCCGGGCCATGCGCGAGATCGTCCGCGGCTCCCCGGTTCCGATCGTCGCCGACGTGCACTACGACGCCCCCCGGGCCCTGGAGGCGCTGGAGGCGGGGGTGGCCTGCCTCCGGCTCAACCCGGGCAACATCACCGACTCGGCCAAGGTGGCCGACATCGCCCGCGAGGCGAGGGACCGGGACGTGCCGATGCGGATCGGGGTCAACGCCGGCAGCATCCCCGGGCGCAAGGGGCTGGAGCGCGGCCGCGGCGGCAGCGTCGAGGAGACCGCGGAGCTGATGGTGGAGGCCGCCCTCGGCCACATCCGGATCCTCGAGGAGCTGGACTTCCACCAGATCAAGGTGTCGCTCAAGGCATCGGACGTCGCCACCAACCTGGCGGCCAACCGCAGGTTCGCCGCGCTGGGCAATCGCTACCCCCTCCACCTCGGGCTGACCGAGGCGGGCCCGGTCGACACCGGCAGCATCAAGAGCGCCATGGGCATCGGCATCCTCCTCGCCGAGGGGATCGGCGACACCATCCGGGTCTCGCTGGTCGGCGAGCCGGAGGAGGAGGTGCGGGTGGCCCGGCAGATCCTGGCCAACCTCGAGGACAAGCCCAGCGGCCCCAACCTGGTCGCCTGCCCGACCTGCGGGCGGCTCGAGATCGACATGTTCCCGATGGTCAAGCGGGTCGAGGAGGCGATGCAGGGCATCCGCCGGACCCTCACCGTCTCGGTGATGGGCTGCGTGGTCAACGGGCCGGGGGAGGGGATGCACGCCGACATCGGGATCGCCGGGGGCAAGCACAAGGGGGCGCTGTTCAAGTCCGGTCGGGTGGTGGCGTCGCTCCCCGAGGCCGAGCTGATCGACACCCTGATAACCGAGCTGCGGGCGGTCGCGGCCGAGGACCAGGAGCTGCTGGCCGCCGGCAGGCCGCTCCCGGTCGGGCTCGGCGACCTCGCCGAGGCCCCGCCCCGGCCGCTGACAGCGCTCAGCGTCGTCTGAGGTAGCGGCTGGGACGGCTCCGCACCAAGGGAGGCGCGGGGGTGGTGCTTCGCTTCGGCCCGGCCGTCGGCAGGCCATGACCGGCCTGCCGCGGCCTTTGCTCGGCGGCATTGCAGACTGCCGCCTGCGCAAAGCCTTCGCTTCGCAGGCCCCCCCGCGCCTCCCTGCCGCAAAAACCCACGCGCGGGCACCCACGCCCGCCTCTCCTGACTGCTGAGTGCGCTCCGCACGCACCCCGCGTCTCCTGATCGGCCTGCACACCGAGTCCCGGTAAACTCGGCGGCCATGGCCGATGAACGCCCCCCGATGCCCAAGGCGATCACCCGCAAGAGCGAGGACTTCGACCGCTGGTACACCGACACGGTGCGGAGGGCGGAGCTCGCCGACTACGCGCCGGTGCGGGGCTGCATGGTCATCCGCCCCTACGGCTACGCGCTCTGGGAGCGGATCCAGCGGGCGCTCGACGACATGATCAAGCGGACCGGCCACGAGAACATGTACTTCCCGCTCCTGATCCCCGAGTCGTACCTGCAGAAGGAGGCCCAGCACGTCGAGGGCTTCGCCCCCGAGGTGGCCTGGGTGACCCACGGGGGGCAGCGGGAGCTGGAGGAGCGGCTGGCGATCCGGCCGACCAGCGAGACCATCATCTGCTCGATGTTCGCCGACTGGATCCACAGCTACCGCGACCTGCCGGTGCTGATCAACCAGTGGTGCAACATCGTGCGCTGGGAGCGGCGCACGCGGCTCTTCCTGCGGACCACCGAGTTCCTCTGGCAGGAGGGCCACACCTTCCACGAGAGCCGGGCCGAGGCGGTCGAGGAGGTTGAGCGGATGCTCGACTGCTACCGGGAGCTCGCCGAGGAGTGGCTCTGCATCCCGGTGGTCCCGGGGCGCAAGACGGAGTCCGAGAAGTTCGCGGGCGCCGAGTACACGCTCTCCATCGAGGCGATGATGAGCGACGGCTGGGCGCTCCAGGCGGGGACCTCCCACCAGCTTGGGCAGAACTTCACCCGCGCCTACGGGATCAGCTACAGCGACCGCGAGAACGCGCTCCAGCATCCCTTCCAGACGTCGTGGGGACTGTCGACCCGGATCATCGGCGGCCTGATCATGGCCCACGGGGACGACTCCGGGCTGGTCATGCCACCGCGCGTGGCCCCGATCCAGGTCGTGGTCGTACCGGTGACCCGAAGCAACGACGCCGAGGGGGCGGCCGCCGTCGAGGCGGCGTGCGCGCGGCTCGAGGCCGGAGCCGGCGAGGTGCGCCTCCGGGTGGATCGCCGGGAGGGCATCCGTCCCGGCGAGAAGTACGCCCACTGGGAGCTGCGCGGGGTGCCGCTGCGAGTGACCGTCGGTGCCCGCGACCTCGCGGCGGGCGCGGTGACCTTGACCCGGCGGGTGGACGGCGAGAGCTGGACCGAGCCCCTGGAGGGGGTGGCCGGCCGCCTGCCCGCCCTCCTCGAGGAGGCCCACACCCGCACCTGGGCCCGGGCCGAGACCATGCTCCGCGAGCGGACCGTCGAGGTGAGCAGCCTCGAGGAGCTCGGCCAGACCTTCGCCGGCGAGCCGGTCTTCGCCAACGCCCCCTTCTGCGAGCGCCCGGGGTGCGAGGAGGCGGTCAAGGCCGCCGCCCACGCGCTCAGCGTCCGCGTGCTCCGCCGTGACCGCAGCGGGGAGCGGGGCCGCTGCCTGGCATGCGGCGAGGCGTCGTCCGAGGTGGCGCTGATCGCCCGCGCGTATTGAGGACTGCGGCTCAGCGCGCGGGTGTGGGCGTGGCGGCTGCGGTCGAGTGGATCTGGAGCGAGGCCGCGAAGGTGGCGAAGCCCGGCGGCGGGTTCTCGGCGGATTCCACGCCGGCCCCGTAGAAGACATGCCCGGCCAGCACGCACTCGTAGTCGATGTAGACACCCCGGCTGGAGATCAGCACGTCGACGTCCGGGTAGCCGTCCGCGGTGCCGCTGGACTGGGAGACGACGGTGGCGCTCAGTGACGTGACCATGGCGCTGACCCCCGCCTGGAGGCTCTGCTGTGGGTCGGAGACGTTGACTTTCGTCGGATACGGCATGTCGACCACGACGTACTGGTCCCCGGTCGCAGGGTCGACCGCCGTCCAGCCGGTGTAGCTGAGGGTCACGCCATCCACCGTCTCCGACTCGGAGGTCGGCTGGGGCGTCGCCGGGAACGCGGCCGTGAAGTCGTGGCCGGGATCGGTGAAGATGACCGTCGCGGCGGGGCTCGGTGTCGGGGTGGGCGTTGGCGCCGGCGTCGGGGTGGGGGTGGCCGCCGGGGTGGTCGGGGGGTGGGTCACCGGAGCCGCGGTGCGATGGGTGAGGGCGTAGTAGCCGCCGCCGGCGATCACCACCACCGCGATCAGCGCGAGCAGGGCGGTCCGGAGCGCCGACCGGGGCCGGCCCGGAGCCGGCCGTCCGCCCGGAGCGGGGATCGGTGGCGGCTGGGGGGGCTCGGGGATGCCCAGGCCGGCCGGTCCCCCGGCCGCGGACGGACCGGCGAGGGAGCGCGGCGGCCAGCCGCCCGCCTGGAGTGTGGCGGACACCGGCGGGCCACCCTCCGGCACGGAGCCGCGGGACGTCCAGGTCGTGGGGTCCGAGAGGGCCGGCGCCGGGCCGCCGGCAGGCGGGCTCGGGGTGGGGGCGGGGGAGGGGGCTGAGACCGGAGGGCCCCAGCCTGGCGCTGGGCCGTGCGGAGGGATCGGCGCCGCCGCCGGTTGCGCCGGCCACGCGGGACCCGCGGCCGGCGGTTGGGGCGCCCAGGGCTGCGCCCGGGGCCGCTCCTGCCAGCCGGCGGAAGCGGGAGGATTCCCGGGCGCGGCGGCCGGAGGTGCGCTCCCGCTCGGCGGCGGGGGCGTCCAGGCCGGGGTGGGGGGCGCCGCGGTCGGAGCCGGAGCGGGGAGAACCCGCCGCCACCGCTGGCCATCCCACCAGAAGCGGCGGTCAGCGCTGAGCGGGGCACCGGGAGGAGGCCCCGGCGGTTGCTGGCTGTAGCCTCCGCCCGCGTCGCTCATGCAAGCCGAAGCATATCCGGCCTACCAGCGACAGGTGAGCGATGCCACCCGATCGTGCATGCCGGTCAGAGACGTCCCCGCCCTGGCCGATCTCGCTCCCAAACGGACGCCGCGATGTCAGCTGCTGGGGATGGTGAAGGGACTGGGCGGCAGGGTGAAGGCGGCGACGGCGTTCCAGTTGGAGTAGGTCAACACGCCGCTCGCGGACCCGCTGGTCTCGGATAGCTGCACCGGGTAGGCCGGGCCGGACGTGGCGACCGCGAGGGTGCCCCCGTTGGTGCTGTCCTTGACGAAGACGACGGACTGGCCGTCGACGGTCCCGGTCCCGCCTGCGGCCAGCGGGCCGTGATTCTCAAGGGTCGACGAGACGTCGGTCAGGGAACTGAGACCCGAGAAGTCCGACGCCGTCGACGATCCGGCCGGGGCCTCCACCCACTCGGCTGCGAACTGGGCAGCGGTGGCACCGGACACACCCTCGGCGGTCCAGAAAGCGAGCGGCGCCTTGAAGTAGACGTTGCCGCCGATCACGTCCAGGTCGACGATGTTGCCGTTCAGGGTCACAGTGCCGTCGATATCGGAGCCGTGGACCTTGAAGTCGAACGAGGTGACGCCGTTGCCGAAGTGGCCGGTCGCCGACGCCTCGAAGCCGCTGGCGTTGCTGACCGCCGCCGCCGCCGCCTGGACGATCTGGGTCGGCGTCTCCGAGGCGAGTCCGCTGGGCCGGGTCAGCAGGTAGGCGCCGATGGCTGCGGCCAGGACCACCACCACGACCAGCCCAACGGCAAGCCAGCGAGCGCTGGAGCCGTGAGCGGTCGAGGCGGGGGGCGCCGCCCCTGGGGCGGGTGTCGCACCCGGGTACACCGCCGGGGCCGGCCGGAACTCCGGCGCCGCGGCCCAGGGCTGAACCGGCGCGGGTGGTGCCGGCGGGGCGGCGACCGGCGCCGGGACGGAAGCCCACGTTATGCCGTCCCACCAGTACCGGCCGTCCGGGCTGAGCTGGGCGCCGGCGGGAACGACCGGCGGAGGCTGGGGCGGCATCGGATTCCACCGCGAGCCGTCCCACCAGTAGCGCCCGTCGGCGCTCCGCGGGGCCCCCGGCGGGGGAGCCCACGGCGGCGGGGGTGGCGGACCATAGGGACCGCCAGCAGCGCTCATCGGGTCGCATCATAGACCGGGCCGGCTCGGATTTCTGGATTGCCCGAGCCGGGTGGCCGGTACACTCGTCTGCGATGCCCTTCAGCGATCTCGAGGCCCGGCTCGGCTACCTTCCCGAGGCCGATCACGCCCTGCTCAAGCGAGCATTCGAGGTCGCCGAGCGGGCCCACAGCGGTCAGTTCCGGCTGACCGGCGAGCCCTACGTCGAGCACCCGGTGGCCGCCGCGGTCCTGCTCAGCGAGCTGCGCCTCGACGCGGAGACGCTGGCGGCGGCGCTGCTCCACGACACCGTCGAGGACACCGACGTCGCCCTGGACGACATCCGGGAGGAGTTCGGGGAGACCATCGCCCGGCTGGTCGAGGGGGTCACCAAGCTCGGCAAGATCCACGTCCACACTCGGGAGCAGGCCCAGGCCGAGAACATCCGCAAGATGCTGGTGGCCATGGCCGAGGACATCCGGGTGGTGCTGATCAAGCTCGCCGATCGCCTCCACAACATGCGCACGGTGAGCGCCCACGCCGAGGAGCGCCGCCAGCGGATCAGTCGCGAGACCCTGGACATCTACGCGCCCCTCGCTCACCGCTTGGGCATCTGGCAGTTCAAGGCTGAGCTGGAGGACCTGGCCTTCGCCCAGCTCGACCCCGACAACTACCACGCCGTCGAGGCCAAGCTGAGCGTCGGGCGGCAGCAGCGCGAGGTCTTTGTCCGCGATGTCAGCGAGATCCTCCATCGTGAGCTGGAGGCGGTGGGGGTGCGCGCCGAGCTGAGCGGCCGCTCCAAGAACGTCTACAGCATCATCGACAAGATGAGGCGTCAGCAGAAGGACTTCGAGGAGATCTACGACCTGATGGCGGTGCGGGTGGTGGTCGACTCGGTCAAGGACTGCTACACCGCCCTGGGGGTCGTGCACCACCTCTGGAAGCCGATCCCGGGACGCTTCAAGGACTACATCGCCATGCCCAAGGGCAACGGCTACCAGTCGCTGCACACCACCGTGATCTCCCACACCGGCGAGCCCGTCGAGGTGCAGATCCGCACCGCCGAGATGCACCACACCTCCGAGTACGGGGTGGCCGCGCACTGGCATTACAAGGCGGGACCCCAGCAGGTGCGCTTCGACGAGCGGTACGGCTGGCTCCGCCTGCTGATGGACTGGCAGAAGGAGCTGCTCGACGCCGAGGCCTTCGTCGACACCGTCAAGCTCGACATCTTCCAGGACGAGGTCTTCGTCTTCACCCCCAAGGGGGACGTGCGCTCGCTGCCGGCGGGGAGCACGGCCGTCGACTTCGCCTACCGGGTGCACACCGACGTCGGCCACCACTGCATCGGGGCCAAGGTCAACGGCCGGATGGTGCCGCTCGACTACCACCTCGCCAACGGCGACATCGTGGAGATCCTCACCACCAAGGCGCCCCACGGGCCCTCGCGGGACTGGCTCAACTTCGTGAAGACCTCGACCGCCCGGGAGAAGATCCGGCAGTGGTTCAAGAAGGAGCGGCGCGAGGAGAACGTCAGCAAGGGCCGGGAGATGCTGGACAAGGAGTTCCGGCGCCTCCGCCAGACCACCCTCGCGGCGCTGAAGGACGACGGGCTGCTGGAGCTCGCCCGGGAGTTCAAGTTCTCGACCGCTGACGACTTCCTGGCGGCGATCGGCTACGGTGAGCTGAGCCCGCGCACGGTGGTGCTCCGCCACGCCGACCACGACGGGCGCACCGACGACGACGGTCACGGCCTGGTCATCCCGCTCACCTCACCGGCGCTGGCGCCGAGCGGGGAGGTGAGGGTGCACGGGGTCGGCAACATGCTGACCACGTTCGCCCGCTGCTGCAACCCGCTGCCGGGTGAGCCGATCCGTGGCTACATCACCAGGGGCAAGGGGGTCTCGGTGCACCGGGCCACCTGCGCCAGCATCCAGCACGCCCACGACCCCGACCGGCTGGTCGAGGTGGCCTGGGAGCGCGGCGGCCACCAGGTCTACCCGGTCAGCATCAAGATCGAGGCCTGGGACCGCACCGGGCTGCTCCGCGACATCGCTGCGGTGATCGCGGAGAACAAGATCAACCTGGCGGGTGCCGACGTCCAGGTCTACGACGACCGGACGGCGGTGATCTCGACCGTGGTGGAGATCTCCAACCTCACCCAGCTCAGCCGGCTCCTGGAGCGGCTCGAGCAGGTGCGCGACGTCCACACCGTGGCCAGGGACGTCGGGTAAGAGGGAGGTCGGGTAAGGGAGAGGGGGCTCGGACGCCCCGCTCGGGCGGCCGTCGCGGTGGGCGCGCTGAGCCCGGGGCGCCGGGGCGTCGGCGCCCTGGCACAGCCGGGGGCCGGGTTGCGACCGGGAATCCACCAGGGCGTTACCTGGGTCTGCCACCTTTGACGCGATATCAAGGGCCACCCGGCCACCTCCGTGCCCGCCTGGGCGCTAGCGATCGCCGGGCGAGCCGTCGCGGAGGACCGGGGAGTGAAGAGGCGCCGATCTCGGCAGAGGGGCCAGGTCATACCGATCCTGGCGCTGATCCTCGTCGTGCTCGCCGGCTTCGCGGCTCTCACCATCGACGCCGGGGTCAGCTACGACCAGTCCCGCAACGACCAGGACGTCTCCGACTCGGCCGCCCTGGCGGCGGCCTACGCGGTCGCTGGCGGAAGCTCGCTCACCACCGCCTACACCGCGGCCCAGAACGTCGCAGCCCTCGACTGCAATGGCCCCATCGCGTCCTGCAATGTCACGGTCAACTTCTACACGACGTCGAACTACACGGGCGCCCCAGCCTGCTCGGCCAGCTCCAGCAGCGCCAGTTGCCTGACCGCTACCACGGGCGTCGAGTACGTCGGGACCACCGTCTCCAACACCGCCGGCGACTACTTCGCCAACCTCACCGCCGCGTCGAGGACCCACACCATCCAGTCCCAGGCGGTCGCCCAGGTCACCACCACGGGCGGTGCCGCCGGTACCAGCCCGAACCCCACCGCCGACTGCGAGATCTGCATCTTCGGCAACGCCACCTTCAACAGCAGCAGCGACATCCTGGAGGCGGCGGGCGGCAACATCGACATCGGCGGCTACGTCCTCTTCGACAGCAGCAGTGACGCGGTCGAGACGGCCTCCGGCTCCGGATGGGGGATCGAGGTCATCGGCGGCACCCAGTATGGCGGGGACACCGTTGCTTACTATGGGTTCTCGTCGAAGATCGAGTCCAGCGGCATCCTCGGTATCGACGGGAAGGTGCTCTTCGACAGCAGCAGCGACTCGATCATCACCGACACCGGCGCCAAGGCCGACCTCAACATCAGCGGCGCCGTGACCAACAACGGCAGCAGCAACACGATCAGCCCGAGCGCGTACGGGACCGCCAGCACCACCGCCTTCACCGACCCGCTCGCGACCATCGCGACACCCACCTACAGCGGGGCGTCGGCGCCCACCTTCAGCGGCCTGACCAACTACGGCAACTGGTCCTATCCGACCAGCGGCTGCCCGAGCTCCGACACCATCAGCCCGGGCATCTACGACTCGATCACCATCGACTGCTCGAGCGTGACCCTGAACTTCAACCCCGGGCTCTACGTGATCGCGGGCGGCCAGATCGATGTCAACAGCAGCAGCGACAACCTGGTGTCGCCCTCGAGCGGGGTCACCTTCTACTACACCTGCGCGAGCGGCGGAGCGCCGGCCAGCTGCGGCACCTTCAGCAGCACCACCGATACCTGCTCCTCCACCTCCAGCGGCGCCGAGATCGTGGTCAACGGGAGCAGCTCGACCCTCGACCTCTCTGCCGGGTCGGGAGGCAGCGACATCCTGTTCTTCTTCGACCGGTGCAACAGCAACCAGGATGCCTTCTACGGCCAGACCAGCAGCATTCACTACGTGGGGTCGGGCACCATGTACGCCCACTCCGGCGGGATCTGGCTGGACGGCAGCTCGACGGGCATTCCCGGTCCGCTGGTGGTCGACAACGTCGTCTTCGACAGCTCGTCCCTGACCTTGGGCACCGCCAGCGGCTCCATCAACCTCGGCTCGTCGGCGTCGTCCCCCGCGGACAACCTGGTCAAGTAACCGCGCGGCGGCGTGGGTCCGCGGTGGCCCCGACAGCGAGTCGTTACCGATCGGTCGCCGTCCGTCAACGGGCGGGGCGGGAGATGGCGGTTAGGCTGGGGGCGCGGGCCGCCTCGGACCGCCCAAGGAGTTGACGTGGCCGACATCGCGGGGGGCAGGGCTCAGTGGGAGCGCCGTCGCGCGCCGGGGCGCCCCCGATCGCAGCGCCGTCGCGGTCAGGCGATGGTCGAGTTCGCCCTCGCCTTCCCTTTCCTGCTGCTCCTGGCGGTCTCGATCGCCGACTACGGCTACTACCTGGAGCACATCAACAACATCACAACCGTGACCCGTGACGGGACCCGCTACGCCAGCGAGAACACCACCAGCGGGGCCTGGAACGCCGGCTGTCCGGCGCCGACCGCCACCTCGACCGGGACCTATACCTGCCCGGCGGTGTCGGCGAGCACCACCATAAGCGGGGGGCCCTACAACACCACCAGCTCGTACTCGAGCATCACCCTCGCAACCGTTCCGGTGCCGCTCCCGGTCGGCTCCGACCTCTTCATCGGCGGGACGACCGGGGTCGAGGTCTTCGTCTACCCCGCCGCGGTGGACTACAGCGCGAGCCCGACGAGCGTGAACATCTCGCAATCCGTGAACAGCTCGCAGCCATGGAAGCCCAGCGCCCAGGTCAACTCCGGGGCGACGGTCACGTGGCTCCCCCCCAGCAACAACGTCGAGGCGCTCGTCCAGGACGAGGCCGAGAGCCTCACCGTCCCCGAGGGCGGCCTGGCCCTGGACAACATCGACTGCAACTGGACGGGTGGCAGCCCGCCGGCGGCCGGAGATCCGGCCTGGGGCGCGACCGCCAGCATCCCCGGGTCGTTCCCCGCCGGCAGCGGCGCCTCGGGCACCCCCACCAGCTGCGTCTCGATCGTCTACTACCAGAGCAGTGACGGCTCCTACTCCTCCTCGAGCCTCAGCGCCTCCTCGGACGTGGTCGCCTGGTGGTCGTCGGACGCGAGCTCGGACACCGGCTGCCTCGAGAACAGCAGCGGGTGCCTGGCCACCTCCAGCTACCCCAACCTCGTCGGAGACGTGGTCCAGGTGACGGTGATGTACGACTGGAGCCAGACCAGCCCGGGCCCCATCTTCGACGTCCTGAACTCCGCGTTCAAGCTCCACGCCAACATCACCGCGCAGTACGCCCTGGTGGTGGAGTCGTGAGCCGCCGCCCGCAGCGAAGGAGGGCTCGCGGCCAGACCTTGGTCGAGTTCTCCCTGCTCCTGCCCCTCTTCCTGCTGGTCATCTTCGCGACCATCGACTTCTCGGGCTACTTCGGAGCCCGGCTGTCGGTGGAGAACGCGGCCCGCTCCGGGGACCGGGTGGCGGTGACCGAGCCCTACGCGAGCTACTCCGGCCCGGCCATCGTCTCCCAGGTCGCCGCCCAGGCCCAGGACGCCAACCTGCCGAGCAACGTGGACTGCTCGTGGAACGGCACGACACTCGCCCCGACCAGCTACCCACCGTTCACCTGGTCCAGCGGACGCGGCTGCATCGGGATCTGGTACTTCGAGATGCGTCCGGCGGGCAACCCGTGGCTCTGCGGGCAGTGGAGCGTCGCCTCGTCCTCCTGGTCGTGGTGGACCGTCACGGGCACCACCACCACGACCAAGGACAACGGCTGCGTGGCCGCCGGAAGCGACATCGTCGTGGTGGGGGTCGGCTACCAGTTCTCACCGCTCACCCCGCTCCCGGCCCTCAACGGGTTCAACACCTACGGGGAGACCCAGCTCCTCGAGGAGGACTGAGCCGGGTGGCGAGGCGGCCAGGCCGTCGGGACGGGGACTGAACGCTCCCCGCCCATCCGCGGTCTGACCCTTGCGACCGCACCCGGGTACTCGCCGCGGTACCGAGGGGTCCTCCGTTCGGAGCGACAGCCCTCGGCTCTCGCTCCTCGCTCCGTCACCCTCAGTACACTCACCGGGCGATGCCGGCGATCACCCGCCCCCGGGGCACCAACGACCTGCTGCCCGCGGAGGCCCCCCTCCGGCAGTGGGTCCTCGACACCCACGCCCGGGTGGCCGCGGCCCACGGCTACGAGCCGATCGACACCCCCGTCTTCGAGGCCACCGAGCTCTACGAGCGCGGCACCGGGGCGGGCACCGACGTCGTGGAGAAGGAGATGTTTTCCTTCACCGATCGCGGCGGGCGCGGGCTCACCCTGCGTCCGGAGGGCACGCCGGGAGTGCTGCGCGCGGTGCTCGCCGCCCACCTCGACCAGGAGCGCCGCCCGGTCCGGGTCCACTACGCCGGCCCGATGTTCCGCTACGCCCGTCCCCAGGCCGGGCGCTACCACGAGTTCTGGCAGCTCGGCATCGAGGCGATCGGCGAGCGGTCCCCGGCGCTCGACGCGGAGGTGATCGAGGTCGCCTGGCGCTTCTACGAGGCGCTGGGCATCAGCGGGCTGAGCCTCCAGCTCAACACCCTCGGGGACGTCGACGACCGACTGCGCTACCGGGCCGCCCTGGTCGAGTACTACACCCCGCTCCGGAACCGCCTCTGCGAGGACTGCCAGCGCCGGCTGGAGGTCAACCCGCTCCGCCTGCTCGACTGCAAGCGGGATGCCGGCCTGGTGGCCGGCGCGCCCCAGATCGGCCCCTCCCTGAGCTCCGAGAGCCAGGGCTTCTTCAGCCAGGTGACCGACCTGCTCACCGCCGCGGCCATCCCCTTCAGCCTCAATCCGCGCCTGGTGCGCGGGCTCGACTATTACGCCCACACCACCTTCGAGCTCTGGCACGAGTCGCTCCAGGGTGCCCAGAACGCAGTGGGGGGCGGCGGTCGCTACGACGGGCTGGCCGAGGTGCTCGGCTTCCCTCCGGTGCCGGGGAGCGGCTACGCGCTGGGGGTCGAGCGCACCATGGCGGTCTGCCGCGAGCAGGGATTGGGACCGGCGCCGCGCCGCGACCGGGTGGTGGTGCTCGGGGTGAGCCGGACCGACGCGCCCACCGCCGCCGGGGTGGCCCGCCGGCTGCGCGCGGCGGGCATCGCCGCCGTGCTCGACGCCTCGGACCGCCGCCTGGACCGGCGGCTCGCCAGCGCCGCGCGCCAGGGGGCCCGGGCCGTCGTGCTGGTCGGAGCCGAGGAGGCGGCCGCCGGCTCCGCCACCTGGAAGGACCTCGACACCGGCCGGCAGGAGACCGCGCCGGTGGCCGAGGTGGCGACGGGGCTCCGCCACCTGCTCGGCGCGGGGTGAGCGGCACGGCCCCGGGGAAACCCCGCCGGCGATCGCGTGGCCAGGCCGTTCTCCGCGTACCATGAGCTCGGCCCCTCGCCGGTCGCAGCGCACCGCATGCGGCTGGACCAACAAAGAAAACATCGGGATCCCAACATCCGTCGCCGGCCTTCGTGCCCCTCAGACGGGGAAGGAGAAAAGCGCCGTGCGGGAACCCACCTGGTACTCGGTCTCAGCCCAGGACAGCGCCGCCGGCGTGGGGGCCGTTCGATGAGCCCGGGCCTCCTGATCGGCGTCCTCTTCGCGCTCATCGGGGCCCAGGTGACCCACGTGGTCCTGCCCCGACGGTTCGGCTACCCGGTCGCCCTGGCCCTGGCCGCCGCGGGCGTGGTGGCCGGCGAGCTGGTGGCCCTGGGCCTCCACGCCGGGGGGCCGCCGCTGGGACCGCTGCACCCGCTGGCGGACGCGGCCGGCATGGCGGTCCTGGAGGTTGGCGGGGCCCTCGTTCTCCGAGCCCCGGGAGCCCGCCAGGGGCGGGCATAATCGAGCCTGATCCACTGGCACCCGCACCGGGCCGGCACCGGCCCGGTGACACCCGGAGGAACGGCCATGCGTCTGCCCATCCCGTTCGGCCGCAAGGGTCTGATCGCGGCCGCCGCCATCGCCGCGGGGGTGGTCTTCTGGCGGGTGCGCGCGCAGCGCCAGGAGGCTCTCGACCGCGAGTGGGAGGAGGAGGTCCAGGGCGCGATCAAGGAGGGGGTCGCGGCCGGCCGCGCCGCCACCGCGCGGGGCGACACGGCCCCGGACCCCGGCGCGTGACCCGCAAGTCGGGACCGCCGCCCCGGGTCCGGCCATGAGTTTGGGGATGGCTCCGCCCGGGTATTCCCCGGATGTGACCACCACCGCCTCCGAACTCCGGCTGCCCGCCGATCGCCGCTATGTCTTGGTGGCCAAGCGCGCGGCCGCCGGCTTCGCGGCCGTCGCCGGGCTCGACGTCGAGGCCCTCGACGACCTGGTGATCGCCGTCGCCCAGGCCTGTGAGAACGCCATCGGTCTCACCGAGCGGGTGGCCGGGCCGGGCAACGGGCAGATCCGGCTGGTGTTCACCCTCGCCGACAGCGCGATCGAGGTCCGGGTTCGCAGCAGCCTCTCCCGCGCCGAGCTCGACGCCGCGGCCCATCGTCAGGCCGTCGCGGCGGTGCAGGCCGCCCGCGAGGCCCAGGCCCGCGAGGCCGAGCAGATGGCGATGCAGCTCATGGGGCTCTTCGTGGACGACTTCGGCTACCGGATGGACGAGCGCAACGGTGGCCTGCGGGTTCGGCTGACCAAGTACCTGGTGCGGTGAGCGCCGCCACCCCTGGCGGTCGCACAGCCCTGCCCGAGCGGCGGACCATGGCCAAGCCGGCCGCGACCCCGGCGCGCGAGCAGATGCGCCGGCTCCTCCGCGAGTACCGGGAGAGCCGCGATCCCGCCATCCGGGCGCGCCTGGTCGAGCTCAACAGCGACCTGGTCCATTACATCGCGCGCCGCTTCGCGAACCGGGGCGAGCCCCTGGAGGACATCGAGCAGGTCGGCTTCCTGGGCCTCATCCAGGCCATCGACCGCTTCGACCCCGGCCTGGAGAACGAGTTCAGCACCTTCGCGACGCCCACCATCATGGGCGAGATCCGGCGTCACTTCCGGGACCGGTCATGGGCGGTCCGGGTGCCCCGGCGGCTCCAGGAGAACCTGCTCCGGGTCCACGGCGCCCAGCAGGAGCTGCAGGGGAGGCTGGGACGGCCCGCCTCCATCGAGGAGATCGCCGAGCACCTGGGGCTGGAGGCCGACGACGTGCTGGCCGCCCTCGAGGTGAGCCCGGCCCAGCACACCGTCTCCCTGCAGGCGCCGCTCCGCGACTCGGAGGACGGGAGCATGCTCGGCGAGCGGCTTGGCGGCGAGGACGAGGGGCTCGATCGTGTCGAGATGCGCGACGTGCTGGAGCGGGCGATGGCCCAGCTCAGCCCCCGGGAGCGGCGGATCATGGCGCTACGGTTCGTCGAGCAGCTGCCCCAGACCGAGGTCGCCAAGCGTCTCGGGATCTCCCAGATGCACGTCTCGCGGCTGCAGCGCGCCGCGGTCGAGCACCTCCGCCGCGAGTTCGGCGATGAGGTCCTGGCCTGATCCGCCGGCGTCGCGACCGCTGAGCTGGGTGGGTGAGCCGCCACTCCCATCCCGTCCCACCAGGAGGTCCGCTCGGCGGAGCCCACCGATCCAGCCCTGCGGGTCCGAGCCGGGCATGGCCTCCGCCGTCCGATACAATCAACCGGCTCCGCACCTCGGACGCAGGGCGTCGCCGCACCCCGCGGTGCCACCCGGCGCCCGCCAGGTGCCCCACCCTCCACGAGCCTCCCCCTTGCGCAGCCATGAGATCCGGGAGCGCTTCCTCGGCTTCTTCGAGAAGCGCGGTCACCACGTCCTCCCCAACGCCTCACTGATCCCGAGCGACGACCCGTCGCTGCTCTTCACCGTGGCCGGGATGGTGCCCCTCAAGGCCTACATCAGCGGCGAGCGCACGCCACCCAGCGCGCGCCTCACCTCCTGCCAGAGGTGCTTTCGCGGCTCGGGGCTCACCACCGACGACATCTCCTCGGTGGGCGACTGCACCCACCACACCTTCTTCGAGATGCTGGGCAACTGGTCGATCGGCGACTACTTCAAGCGGGGCGCGATCGAGCTGGCCTGGGAGCTGCTCACCCAGGGCTTCGGTCTCGAGCCGGACCGGCTCTGGCCCTCGATCTACCCCGACGACGGCGACTCCCTCGACATCTGGATCAATCAGGTCGGCATCCCCGACCGCCGGGTGGCCCGTCTGAAGGACAACTGGTGGCAGGCCGGCCCCACCGGGCCGTGCGGCTACGACAGCGAGGTCTACTTCGACATGGGCGCCCCCTGCTCCTGTGGACGCCCGGAGTGCTCCCCCCAGGACGAGTGCGGCGGCGACCGCTGGATCGAGATCTGGAACCTGGTCTTCATGGAGTTCGACCAGGCCGAGGACGGCAGCCGCAGCCGGCTGCCGCAGCGGACCGTGGACACCGGGATGGGGCTGGAGCGGATGACCGCCGTCCTCCAGGGGGTCCGCTGCAACTACGACACCGACCTCTTCGTCCCGATCATCGCCGGGCTGGAGCGGCGCGCCTCCGGCGGCCGCGACCCGGAGCAGCGGGCCCGCTCGCTGCGGGTGCTCGCCGACCACGCCCGGGGGGCCACCTTCCTGGTCGCCGAGGGAGTCCGGCCCGGCAACGAGGGGCGCGGCTACGTGCTCCGCCGGGTGATCCGGCGGGCGGCCCTCCACGCCCGCAGGGTCGAGCTGGCCGGCGGGCTCGCCGGGGCGGTCGGCGACGTGGTCGCCACCCTCGAGGCCACCTATCCCGAGTTGCGCCAACACCGCGGGCTGGCCGAAGCGACCATCCGGGCCGAGGAGGAGGTCTTCGCCCGCACCGTCGAGGCTGGCAGCGACCGGCTGGAGGCGATCCTCCGGGACGGGACCTCGGTGATCTCCGGCGAGGACGCGTTCCGCCTCTACGATACCTTTGGGCTTCCGGTGGAGTTAACCATCGAGATGGCAGGGGAACGCGGGGTCTCGGTGGATCGCGCCGGCTTCGATGCGGCCCTCCAGGCCCAGCGCGAGCGCGGCCGTGCCGGCCGGGCGGGTGGTGGTTGGAATGCGCCCCTGACCACCTCCACCGGCGCGCGTGCAGAGATCGTCGCCACCAACACCGTCAGCATCGACACCGAGTTCACCGGCTACGAGGAGCTCGAGAGCCGCGCCTCCGTCCGGCGCATCGGTGCCGCCCCCGAGCGCGAGGCCCTGGCGGTGGGGGAGGAGGACGTGATCTTCCTCGACGCCTCCCCCTTCTACGCCGAGGCCGGCGGCCAGGTCGGCGACACCGGCACGTTCCGCTGGGAGGGGGGCAGCGCCACCGTCCTCGACTGCGTCCCGCTCGCCGGGGGTCCGGTCCGGGGCCGGGCTCACCGGGCCCGGGTCGAGGCCGGGACCCTGCGCCGCGGCCAGGCCGTGACCGCCGCCGTCGACGTCCCCCGCCGGGCGGCGATCGCCCGCCATCACAGCGCCACCCACCTGCTGCACCGGGCGCTCCGCGAGCTGCTCGGCGAGACCGTGGTCCAGCGCGGCTCCTACGTCGGGCCGGACCATGCCACCTTCGACTTCGGCTTCCCCCGCGGTCTCGCCGCCGAGGAGGTTCAAGCCATCGAGCGGCGGCTCAATGGCGCCGTTCGCGACAACCTCCCGCGCGAGGTCCGCGAGATGCCGGTCGCCGAGGCCCAGGCGTCGGGGGCGATGGCCTTCTTCGGGGAGAAGTACGGCGAGCGGGTCCGGGTGGTCGGCTTCGGCGACTGGTCCCAGGAGCTCTGCGGCGGCACCCACGTCGAACGGAGCGGCGACATCGGGGCGGTGATCCTGGTCGCTGAGACCTCGATCGGCCAGGGGACGCGGCGGATCGAGATGCTCGCCGGCGCCGCCGCGGTGCGCCGCTGGGAGGAGACCGAGAGCCTCCTGCGCGAGACGGCCCGCACCCTCCGGGCGCGGCTCGAGGAGGTGCCCGAGCGGGTCGGACGGCTCCTGGAGCAGAACCGCGAGCTGCAGCGGCGACCGAGGGAGGCCGGGGGTGACGCCGTCTCGGCGGCGCTCCGGGCCACCGAGGTGACCGGGGTGGGAGCCGTCCGGCTGGCCCTCCAGGACGACCCGTCGCTCGGCGGTGACGACGCCGGGCTGCTGGTGGACCGGCTCTTCGCCGAGCGCCTGGGCGGCGACGGGGTGGCCGCCGTCTTCGGCCAGAGCACGCTCTGCGTCAAGGCGGGGGGCGCAGCGCTCGCCGCGGGGGTCGACGCGGGGCGGCTGGTCGCGACCGCGGTGGCCGCGTCCGGCGGGCGGGGTGGCGGTCAGCCCGGCTTCGGCCGGGGCGGGCTCGGCGTGCCGGGACGGCGCGCGGAGGCGGTGACCGCCTTCCGGACCGCGCTGGAGGGCGCCGGGCGATGATGGCGCGCAAGAAGTTCACCATGCTGCGGCGGCGCGGCGAGTTCCACAGCCACTACACCGTGCTCGACATCGGCACCGAGTTCGTCAAGGCGCTGGTGGTGAAGCGCGAGGACGGCACCGGGATCGTCATCGGTGTCGGCAAGGTGCGCCAGTCGCTCTCCGACATGCAATCGGGGGCGGTCGCCGACATCCAGGGGGTGATCGACAACTGCGACCGGGCGCTGACCGAGGCCGAGGACATGTGCGGCACCATCCCGGGGCAGGCGGTGATGGGCATCGCCGGCGAGCAGGTGCGCGGCTTCAGCACCACCATGACCATGCCGCGGCCCCAACCCCAGGCCCGGATCACCCAGACCGACATCGCCACCGCCCTCCAGGCGATCCAGCGCCGCGCCCTCAAGGAGGCGGTGCGCCAGATGTCCCACGAGCTGGGGGTGGCCGAGGTCAACGTCAAGCTGGTGCACAGCAGCATCACCGCGGTCCACATCGATGGCTACGCGGTCACCAACCCGCTCGACTTCCAGGGCCAGGTGCTGGAGATCTCGGTCTTCAACACCTTCGCCCCGCTCACCCACATTGGGGCCCTGCAGACCATCGCCCAGGAGCTGGACCTGGAGCTGGTCGCGACCGTCGCCGAGCCCTACGCGCTGACCCGGGGCTGCGCCACCGAGGACGTCTACGAGTTCGGTGGCGTCTACGTCGACGTCGGCGGCGGGACCACCGACATCGCCGTGGTCCGGCGCGGGATCGAGGCGATCCGGATGTTCGCCCTGGGCGG
>Ga0187868_1000179_pt1 | contig 56916 bp, 41 predicted proteins | sample June2016WEW_13_4_FD_133014 | JGI IMG/M metagenome (GOLD analysis project Ga0187868, IMG submission 133014) | Peatland microbial communities from SPRUCE experiment site at the Marcell Experimental Forest, Minnesota, USA - June2016WEW_13_40 | ecosystem: Environmental > Terrestrial > Soil >... | reverse complement strand
AGGTGGACAACTGGCCGTCGGAAAGGCCGTCAAGAGCCGTGCGGGCGGATCGGATAGACCTGTTGACAGACCGAGCGCTGGTCGGCCGCCCAGCCTGGTTTCTTACTGTCTGAATCGCAGTTATTTTATGAGCCAAGAAGCAGAGATGGCTGCAAAGTGGAAGATGTTCGAAGATTACAAGGAGTTGCGGAGCAGACTAACTACTCTGGAACGGGAAGCTAATACGTTGGGATTAAGGATCTTTGAGTTATCTAGGGTACTCACTGGTTCTCCGACCAAAGTCAGGATTGTGCGTGAGCGGGTTGTTAGTATCCCCTCCGGTGCTGGATGGCAAGATATAGATATATCGAAACTAGACCCAGACGAAATTGTGAAGCTGCTATCGGAGATAGAGGGTGTCGCCAAAAGTAAGGTGGAGCTTGGAAATAAACTTCGGGACCTTGGAATGAGCGTCGATTAGCCACGCCGCCGACCTCGCCTCCAAATCAGATAGAGTTGGAGGAAGAAAAAGGCGCAGGGGAACGCCCCCGCGCCGTGTCTGAGTAGATCGTGAAGCATTTATTTCCCCTTATGCGAGCAAGAGTTCTTCCAGGCTCCACAAGCGATTAGTGAGGCCCGCCGCCATTGCTGGCGTGCAACGTAACGTCTGGTGAATCCTCACAAAATTGTAATGCGCGAAGTGCAGCGCGACCTGCGCCTTAAGGTTCTCCAGCTTCTTGCTGAAGGCGTTAGTGAGTCGAGTGAAGCGGCGCGCCTGCATTCTCAGCGTGAGGTTCTGGCGTTCGATGTACGACGTTGAGATGTGCCGCATGTCGGGATTACCAGTAATGCGCGTTGGAATGGCCGCGACCACCTGTGGCGGTTTATACCACTCCGGGCTCGCCTTGTCCGTGGTTTCCTTCCCGTATACCTTCACGAGCATGGCGTAGTCGATGTCGGCGCCGAAGTTGTCTTCGACGGCGTTAAGGTACGGCCGGAATCCATCGGTTGTGAGTTGGACGCGGTTCGCCAAGCGCTCTTGGAGATCCCGCATCATGTAATAGGCGGTAGTAGCGTCGCGTTTGCCGACGAGGTGCGAGATTACGAGCTTGGTGTCAGCGTCCATGCCAATGAATACGTACTCGTCGCCCCATTCTGCCGGGTCGTCGCACGATAACTGCGCTTGCTTCTTGAACACGTAAGTCCAAATCTCATCCACCTGGACGCGCCTCGCCCGTACGAGCCGGATGTTATCGTTCAAGAAGTTGGTGCACTTCTCACCGATCCGTACCAGTGTGCGAAGCACGGTCTTATGTTCGACATCCACCATGCGGGCGGTAGTGCGGATAGAGCATCCTTCGATCAATGCTTTGGCGATGAGTGCCTGGGTTTCGATAGGGAGAATGTTCATTTCGGCTTGCCTTTCGTGCGGGGCAGGCCGATAATGCGGTTGACGTTCGGCATAGCGGCTTACTCCGCTTGCTGGATTTGGCCCCGTTCTCAGGTGCAAACTGAGGGCGGGGCTTTCGTCTTGCTCTCTGCTTATAGCAGAGCCGCTCACGTATGTCAAGAAAAATCTGAGGTCGTCGCGTCTACGTGTTATACTCCCTCATTAAGGGGGGAGAAATGGCCAGTTGGATAGATCAAACGGCTGAGAGACTGCGATCTGAAGAGACTCAGAAAGTAAGCGGTCTCGAAGAACACAGGTTACGAAAAGCTCTATCACCGCAGGTGTTTGGAGAACTCCGGGACTGGATGAAGGAAAACGCTGAGGAGTTAAATAAGCGGGTAAATATCCAGGTCCTTGCATTTGAAGTTACTCCAATAAGCCGCGCGAAGGTAACACGCTTAAAAGTTGGAAAACCAGTCGCCCGGTTGACGGTTGAGTTTGATGAACAAGCACAGAGAGTTCGGTACTCCTGTGGGGCCGGCCGAGGTGAATACTTATTCGGTGTGAGTCTGTCCGACGCTTCTGTTTACTTTCAGGATGTTTACCGGCGCCCTTTTACGGTCGAGGAAGTTGGGGCCTTTCTATTCGACAAGTTAATGAACTCTCCATTCTGAGATACTCTCTCACTTACAAAAATGACTTGACTTCTGGAGCCGGTTACGTATACTACTGGAATGGCAACGAAACTCCCACCGGAATTCAGAAAGTACCTTGCAAAACTTGGAAAGAAGGGCGGATTGAAGGGCGGCCGAGCGAGGGCGGCAGCAATGACGCCTGAACAACGCAGCGAATCCGCGCGCAAGGCTGTAATGGCTAGGTGGTCGAAGGTTCAGACTTCAAAATCTCGATGATTCGGGATTCGAGGTTTGGCGGGCGAATACTTGCCTCTTCCTTTTCCCATATCTCTCGAATTCGCTGAATCTGTTCTTCTTTTAATGTTCTTTCTGAGGAAGACGGAGCCCTTTCAACTACGGTTACTGTTGTTTCCTTACTTACGCCGAGCGCGGATTCAGCTAGTGATTTTGCTGCGATCCCGTTGTAGAGAGTCTGTTCGAGTGAAGTTCTCTGTGATTGCTTTTTCCAGTCTAAATAACTTAAGGAGTTTGCGGCCCCTGCCCCGATGCCCGCGTAATAGCCGGGTACGGTTCGCGGAGTTATTATTCCAGGGTTCGTTACCTCAAACAGCGTCGGGAATTGAGCCTTCGCACTGTCGAACCCGCATACCAGAAGATTGAAGCCAAGGTCATACTGATCCATCTGAAATTTCATTTGTTCAAAGATGCTCGCTCCAAGGAGTTTCCGGCCTTCTTTCATAAACTCTGACATATCCAAATCATAAGCAGCCAAGTACATATCCTCAAGTTGCGAGGTCCGCCGAGCCTGATAGGCGGTTTTTGTGATTCTGGAAACGTCTGCTGCTGTCGGAGACTCAATTTTAGAGATTTCAGGCCAGGAAGCGGCCAGAACATTGCTCACTAGGGAAACGTCATTTCCAGATATCATGGCGTACCAGGACTTAGTTAGCGACCACATTTTTCGGCTGAGCGAAGAGCTTGTCCCGGTCGAAACCATTTGGTCGGTGACCACCACGTATTTTGGGTTTGTGTCTGGGGTATAACAGTCACACGCAATTGCGAGGCAGACCGTCACTTTTTTCTCCTGGGTGACCGGCTTTTTGGGTCTGTGAGGATACGGCGGCCTGCGTCGGAAGTCAAACGGCTTTCGGATCGGTGTCATAGGGGATTGGATGTCGATCATTTGGGGTTCCTTTGAGAAAGATTTTCAAATGACACCACTACCCATAATAACGGAGTTTTGACGAACCCGCCCGGTTCCTATAGAATCAAGGTTGGGGTTTTCCTCCTGGAGATGCGGGCAAAGTCGAGAGATTGAGATGCCAATCAAGAAAGTGATGCTAGCAAAACCGCGGGGGTTCTGCGCGGGTGTTGACCGCGCCATCGATGTTGTCAACATGGCGCTACAGCTCTATGGCTCCCCGGTGTATGTTCGCAAGGAGATTGTCCACAACAAGTTCGTCATCCGTTCCCTTGCCACCAAGGGGGCGATTTTTGTCGACGACCTCGTCGAGGTTCCGGATGGCGCGGTGGCAATTTTCAGCGCTCACGGTGTCTCCCCGGAGGTTCGAACCCTAGCCACCGCGAAAAACCTGAAGGTCATTGACGCCACATGCCCGTTGGTCACCAAGGTTCATATGGAAGCGGTTCGTTATGCCCGCGAGAATCGCTCCATCATTCTCGTGGGCCATGCCGGCCACGACGAGGTGATTGGCACGATGGGAGAAGTCCCGGGTCAGATTCAACTGGTCGGCAGCGTCGAAGAGGCGGAGAAAGTGCAGGTCCCTGACCCAGACCGTGTTGCCGTGACTACCCAAACCACTTTGGGTGTTGAAGACGCCAACGTGATTATTGAGGTCCTTCGCCGCCGATTCCCGAACCTGATGACCCCCACAAGTGACGACATTTGTTACGCCACCCAAAACCGCCAGACGGCGGTCAAGTTGCTGGCGGAGGATGCTGACCTCGTTCTGGTTCTGGGCTCGGACAACAGCTCCAATTCCCGCCGCCTGCGCGAAGTCGCCGAGGGCGCCGGCGCCAAGGCTTTCCTCATCGATGATGCCTCCGAGATTCAGCCCGCGTGGTTAGAGGGTGTCGAAACGGTGGCCATCACCGCGGGTGCATCCGCGCCGGAATATCTTGTGCAACAAGCCGTGGCCTATTTTCAGGCGTTGGGGGTCGAAGATACCGAAGAAGTCATGGCCATCGAAGAGAAAGTCACTTTTCTCCTTCCTCCCGAACTTGTCCGCGAAATCGGCGTGCGCGGCTGAGCACGCCCGCCCGTGAACATGTCTGATCATTCGCGAGTGGTTTCCTTCCCCATCCTGGTGACGACAAACTTATCCAGTCCGGCCACAATGCCGTAAAGCAGAAATCCCAGAACCGAACTGAATAGGTACCACGCATCTTCGCTGAAGGAGTGAAACCCTTGTAGGCCCCGTCAAGATCCACAGGCGTTTTCAGCAGCCCCGATTCCAGCCTTGAATGGCGGCCCGCAGGAACGCCGTAACCTCGAAACCGTGGGGGCGGCTCGTATTGAAGGCGGTTCAAGCAAAGGAGGGAAAACCAGTGTAAAATACTAGGGGATTTCAAAATCAAAAGGGAAACCTGTGTCAAGAGGTGTAGCGTATGGGCACCATGCGGGGCGGTGGGATGGGCATGAGCGCGCGGGCAGAGCGCATGCCGCAGGGGCGCGGAGCGCGAGCGGGGCAGCCGGAGCTGCCCAAGCGCAAGCCCAACCTGAAGAAACTGTGGCCGCAGATTTGGGCCCTGGTGGCGCCGCGCAAGTGGCTGCTGCTCGCGGGGCTGGGATTGATGGCCATCAACCGCGTGGCGGGCCTGGTGTTGCCGTATACCTCGAAACCGCTGCTGGATAAGGTGCTTTCTCCCCAGCTTCCGCACGCCGACCTGCTGCCCCGCATCATTGCGCTGGTCTTCTCGGCCATGGTGGTGCAAGCCATCACTTCTTTCTCGCTCACGCAACTGCTCTCCAAGGCCGGCCAACGGCTGATTGCGGAGATGCGCCGCCAAGTGCAACGGCATGTGGGCCTGCTATCGGTCGCCTACTACGATGCGAACCGAACCGGCACGCTGGTGTCGCGCATCATGACCGATGTGGAGGGCGTCCGCAACCTGGTGGGGACTGGCCTGGTGGAGTTTGTGGGTGGCCTGCTGACGGCGGTGCTGGCGTTTCTTTATCTAATGCATCTGAGTGTGACTGTCACGCTGACGGTCTTCACCGTGATGGGCGCGTTCGTCTTTCTCTTACAGTATAGCTTCAAAGTGATTCGTCCGATCTTCCGCGAGCGCGGCAAAATCAACGCGGAGGTTACTGGACGCTTGACCGAGTCGCTGGGCGGAGTGCGGGTCATCAAGGGCTATCACGCCGAAGAGCGTGAGGCTGGGGTCTTCTCTACCGGTGTGGAGCGGCTGCTGCAAAATGTAATGAAGTCGCTGACCATGACTAGTGCGCTTTCTGCCGCGGCCACGACGGTTTTGGGCCTCGTTTCATCGCTGGTGATGTGGTTGGGCGGACATCGTGTGCTGGGGAACACCTGGACGGTCGGCGACTATTTCAGTTACAACATGTTTCTCGCGTTCATGATTGCGCCGGTGTTCCAGATTGTGAACATCGGCACGCAGTTGACGGAGGCGTTTGCCGGCCTGGACCGCACCAGCGAGATCATGGCCGAACTCGAAGAGAATCAGAGCCCAATGCGCACCGTAAAGATGCCGCCGGTTCATGGCACGGTGCGCTTTGAAGATGTGGAGTTTGCCTATGACCCGGGAAAGCCGGTGCTGCACGGCATCAGCTTTTTGGCAGAGCCGGGAATGGTGACGGCGCTCGTGGGGTCTTCGGGATCCGGTAAGTCCACCATCATCAGCCTGCTGTGCGCTTTCCATACGCCAACCAAGGGCCGCGTGCTGGTGGACGATGTGGACCTTTCCCAAGCGGATCTGAACACCTATCGCTCGCAGTTGGGGGTAGTGCTTCAGGATTCGTTTCTCTTCGATGGCACGATCCGGGAGAACATTCTGTTCTCACGGCCGGATGCGAGCGAGGAGCAGTTTCTGTTCGCCTGCCGGACCGCACGCGTGGACGAGTTTGCCGAGCGCTACCCGGAGGCCTACGAAACGATTGTGGGCGAGCGCGGCGTGAAGCTGTCGGGGGGGCAGCGGCAGCGGCTTTCCATTGCCCGCGCGCTGCTCGCGGAGCCGCGCATCCTCATCCTTGACGAGGCCACGAGTTCGTTGGACTCCGAGTCAGAGGCCATGATTCAGGCCGGACTGAATCAACTGATGCAGGGGCGCACCACCTTCGTCATCGCCCACCGGCTCTCGACCATCCGCCGCGCTGACCAGATTCTGGTGGTGGAGCAGGGACGTATTGTGGAGCGGGGCAACCACGCGCAGCTTTTCGCACTGGGCGGGCGCTATTACGACCTTTACACCCGGCAGCACGGGCTTGAGGCGAACCTGTTCCTGGCGCCGGGCGAGGGCGACGCGGTGCCAGCGGAATAGACGAAGCGATACGACCATTGTGCTCGGCTGGACTCGGCGTTCTTGGACCTCAGGTGTGATGGTCTACATTACGGCCTAACCCGCGGGTGGTCGTCGAGGACGGGTTCATCTACCGCGCTTCTGGATAGTAGATCAACGATTACTCGTCACCCTGCTATGCAGGAAATGGGTTCTGATTTCTGGACGCAGAATGTAAAACAGCAACGCACCCGCAAGAGTCAGGCCTATTCCGCCCCGCACGAAATTACCCATCAGAAGATTGACCAAGTCCGCCAGAGCCTGAGTGAGAATTATCCCGACGGCCAATCTCCATCCCCAAAGGCGGCGCTTGAACCACCCCACCCCGGCAATTGCCAGCGCAGCGCTGAGCAGCAGAAACAGAATCCCGACATTTCTCCCAAGAGGTGCGAGCTGCTTATAGGCTGTCAGATTAAGAGCCCAAATTCTATCAAGGGCAGACCCTCGCCAGATCAAAGTAGTCCCGGCAAAAGAGGCCATGAGTGCCCCGAAGAACAAGAAGATCCCGACAGCAGTTAGTCCGCGTGTTGTGCTTGCCCGGATATCATTATTCATGAAGCCATCGCGATTCCACCCCTGTTGAGTCCATATCGGAACCCGGGCGGGCAGCAGGGATTGCGCCCTGAGATTCTGCCAGATAAACGCCTCCGCGGGACAGGTGATTATCTGGACTCTTTAGCAACTCCTTCGTCACACGATCTATACAGAGCGACATAAGTGTTTGCGCATCCGGCTGTAGCGGCGGTCTCCGACCGCCGTCGTCGATCGGAGATCGACGCTACAATTTATGTCGCTCTGTATAGAATTCGGAGGCGTATGGCTGCCCCCAAGGAAGGATCGATTACCCCACCGGTATATTCCCTCCGGCACCTGGGTGGCCGGCGTTATTCGCCAGCACTCTGCGAAGCGGAAAAACAGTAGGCGCCGTGAGCGACTTTTTGTCCTTGACCGGACAGGTTCAATAGCCGTCTAATTGGGTCATGCCCTGTTGAAACACAAGGCCTATGGGAGGAAAACAAATGGCTCACTATTCCCGGCGTGATTTCCTGAAGACCGGACTTGCCGCTGCGGCGCTTGCTGGGGTTGGAAGTTTTCCCCTAAAAGCGGCGCGCGAAACGGCCACGGATTGGATAACGCTCGGAAAGTCCGGTGTAAAGGTGACGCGGCTCGCCTTTGGCACCGGCACCATCGGCGGGCGCGTGCAGCGTGAGCTGGGTCAGGACCAGTTTACCAAGCTGGTCCGCTACGCCTATGACCGCGGCATTCGCTTTTTTGAGACCGCGGAGTCGTACGGCGAAATGCACAGGATGCTCGGCGTGGCGCTGACCGGCATTCCGCGAGATAGCTATCGGCTGATGTCGAAGATAACCACGCATGGAGACGTGGATCCATCGCAGAAGATCGACGAGCTGCGCAAACTCGCTAATACCGATTACTTCGACGTGATGCTGCTGCACTGGCAGCATGAGCCAACCTGGCCGCGAGACAGCCTCCGGTGGCAAGACGGCATAATGGAAGCCCAGGCAAAACATGCGGTGGTAGGTCACGGTGCGTCGGTGCACGGCCTCCCGGCGTTGCGCCAGTTTCCGGGGAACAAATGGCTCCAGGTCGCGATGATCCGGATGAATCAAAAAGGCGTGAAGATGGACGCGGGGGATTACAACACCGACGGATTGGGAAATGTGAGCGAGGTCGTCTCACATGTGAAACAGGTCCGTAAAGATGGGATGGGCGTGATCAGCATGAAACTCGTGGGCGAGGGTGCGTTTACAACCCGTGAGGATCGCCAGGCGGCGATGAGGTACGCGTTTAAGACCGCGGGCGTCGATTGCGTGACGGTGGGGTACAAGAATACGGCAGAGATCGACGAGGCCATTGAGAATGTGAACCTGGCGCTCGCGTGACAGTCCGCCCGCAACGGATTATTCGTACAAGCGCCGCAACCGCGCAGAACCGAAGTAGATGAACCCGCCCTGGGCGATTGCCTACGACAAACAGATAAGTCCAACCTGCACCACTACCCGAACGTTTCAGATGCATCAATGCTTCCCCCGGCACTCCGCTGGGTGTAGGATGAGTGCCCGGGGGCCTCGACGCGCGTCAACCCGTGGCGACAGGGTGTGTATGCTCTGGCGGGGGCAGGCAAAGGGATGGAACTGCATAATGAACGATGATTGGGTTATTGGTATAGACCTGGGTGCCAGCAAGATTTCGTGCGCGCTTGTTTCACCCCAAAATGATCTCGTGGCGCGGGCAGGTATGGAGACGCGCGCCGGCGATGGCCCGGCGGTGGTGACACAACGGATTGGCGAGGCTGTGCGGGGGCTACTGGCGCAGGCGCCGCCAGGCGTTAACATCGAGCGAGTGGGCGTTTGCAGCCCTGGGCCCCTCGATCACGAAAGTGGCATCCTCTACGATCCCCCCAATCTGACCGGCTGGCGCAACGTGCCGTTTGCGGCCATGCTGAGCGAACAACTGGGCTTGTCAGTGCAATTGGAGCACGATGCCAAGGCGACGGCGCTGGCGGAATATCACCTCGGGGCGGGCCGGGGCGCACGCAGCATGGCTTTGATCATCGTCGGCACGGGCATTGGCGCGGCGATTGTTCTGGACGGAAAACTCTACCGCGGTCAGAGGAATTCCGCCGGTGAGGTCGGACATGTCACGGTGGATCTCAATGGCCCGATCTGCACCTGCGGTTCGAACGGCTGCGTGGAAAGTTATGCCGGCGGGCCAGCCATCATGCGCGCTTATACCTATGCCACACGCATTCCGGTAGATTCGGCGGCGGAGGTCGCGGAGGCGGCGTTGCGAGGCGATGCGATTGCCCAGCGCGTGTTCCAGGAGGCTGGCCGGGCCTTGGGTGCGGCGATTGCCACGGTCGCAATGTTGATGGATGTCGATACCTTTGTCCTGTTCGGGGGCGTCGCCAAAGCCGGAGACTTATTGTTTGCGCCGGCGCGTGCCGCCGTCCCCAAATACTCGTACAAATCCGTTTCGAAGCGGGTGCAAATCAAGGCTTGTCAGTTGTGCGACGATGCGGGAGTCGTGGGCGCGGCGCTGGTGGCCCGCCAGATCGAGACATAAATGACGGACAGGACCGAATACGTTAGCGCGCCCATCGGATTGGCGGATCGCGCCGATCAGTCGGTGATCGAGCAGTTGGCTGTGTATCGAGGCGAACCCTCTCGACCCACCGAGCGAGTCGCTGGCATTAAGGAATACATCCTGGGCACCCGGCGCAAGTTGTACATTGAGCTGGCGCGACTGGAGACCCTGAGTTCCAAGCGGACCGAAGGCGAGCCGACCATCGTCCGCCGGGCCAAAGCGTTTCGCGACATTGTGCGCGGGATGACCATCAGCATTCATCCCGGAGAGCTCATCGTCGGCAACCGTTCACCTCTGCCCCGTATGGGCGTGGTCACTCCCTCCGCCGCGGTCGCCTGGATTGATAAAGAACTTGACACGCTCGCGACACGTCCCCAAGACCCCTTCGACGTTGACCTGGAAGATATTCGTGAGCTGCGCGAGGAGGTTTTCCCTTACTGGCGAGGGCATACCCTTGAGGACCAGGCTGCGGCCGTGATCCCACCAGACGTGAAAGAAGCGATGGACGCCAAAGTTTTCCAACTCAACCAAACCGACCATGCGCAGGGCCATATTTTGCCTAACGTGGAAGAATGGCTGCACCAGGGGCCGAAGGGACTTTTGACGTGTGCGGAGGCGGCCCGCGCCGAGGCTGCGCACAAGGGGGGACTGAGCGTAGAGAAGGCGGAATTCTATGAGGCCGCGGAAATCTGCCTTGCCGCCGCGTGCGACTTCATGCTGCGTTATGCTGCACTCGCCTCCGATCTGGCTCGCGGCGAATCGTCGCCAGAGCGGGCCAGGGAGTTGCAACGAATTGCTGACAACAGCCGCCAGCTTGCCTCGGGCCCGCCGCGAGACTTTTGGGAAGCCCTGCAATCGGTGGCCTTCCTCTTTGTGCTCCTGCAAATCGAGTCCAATGCCAGCTCACTCTCGCCAGGCCGCTTCGATCAATACACGATTCCCTATTTGCGCCGTGACTTGCAGGCCGAGAGATTAACGTTGCCAGAAGCCCAGGAGCTGCTGGAGTGTCTGTGGCTGAAATTCAACGAGATGGTTTTGCTGCGGAGCGCCGCAAGTGCACGCTACTTTGCGGGGTTCCCGATTGGATTCAACCTCATCGTTGGCGGGCAGGACGCGGATGGCCAGGACGCGACAAACGCCGTATCGTTCATGTGCCTTGAAGCCCAGGCCGACGTGCAAATGCCGCAACCCAATTTTTCCGTCCGGCTGCACAAAAACACGCCCGATGATTTTCTGAGAGCCGTGGCGCGCGTCATCAGCCTTGGCACGGGAATGCCTCAACTCTTTGACGACGAGGTCATTATCCCTGCCCTTGAGCATCGCGGCGTGGCGCACGCGGACGCGATGAATTATGCTGTGGTCGGCTGCGTCGAGCTCTCCGTCCCGGGTAAAGCTCTGGGTTGGAGCGACGCGGCGATGTTCAATCTGGTCCGCGTGCTCGAACTCACGCTCTACGGCGGGATCGAGCCGGAGACGGGAAGGCTGCTAGGCCCGCCGACCCCGCGTCTGGAAGAGTTGAGTTCGTTTGCCGACCTCGAAGCGGCCTTTGCGAAACACCTGCGCCATTTCATCGGCCTGATGATTAAGGGTGCCCGCATTGTGGATCGTTTGCACGCTCGCCTGTGCCAGACACCCTTCCTCTCGACCGTGATTGACGATTGCCTGGAGGTGGGAGTGGATGTGACGGCAGGTGGCGCCCACTACAACTTCAGCGGGCCGCAGGGCGTGCAAATCGCCAACGTGGCGGATTCTCTCGCGGCGCTCAAGTATCTGGTGTACGAGCAAAAGGAGATAAAACCGCAGGAGTTGATGATCGCGCTCGAGCGCAATTTCGCCGGAGATGAGATCCTGAGACAACGCTTGCTCACCGGCGCGCCCAAGTACGGCAATGATGAAGATTATGTGGATAGTCTGGGCAGCCAATGGGCCAGGTTTTTCTGCGAGGAGGTTGCGCAATACTCCACACCGCGCGGCGGGACTTTTCAGCCCGGGTTTTATACGGTTTCCGCGCATATGCCGCTGGGACGCAACGTGGGCGCGACACCCGATGGGCGGTTTGCGCACGCGCCCCTCGCCGACGGCGGCTTATCTCCGGTGGCCGGGCGCGACCGAAAGGGGCCCACGGCGGTGCTGCGCTCCGTTGCCAAGATCAATCAGGAACTCGTCTCGAACGGCGCGCTGCTGAATCTGAAATTCCTGTCGTCCTTCTTTCAAAAAGAGAACGCGCTGGATTGGTTCACCGCCTTACTGCGCGGTTTTGTGGATCTGAAAATCTGCCACGTTCAATTCAATGTGGTTTCAGCCGAGACCCTGCGCGAGGCCCAACAGCATCCCGAGCAATTCCGCGGCCTCGTGGTACGCGTTGCCGGTTACAGCGCTTACTTTGTGGAACTCGACAAGGAGGTCCAAGACGAAATCATCCGTCGCACCGAGCATGGCGTTTAATCCTGTCGAGTCTCTGTCCGTTGGGCACACCCCGGCAAGCCCGGAAACGATCTGCGGAAGCATCTTCGACGTGCAGCGTTTCAGCATCCATGATGGCCCCGGCATCAGAACTACAGTTTTTTTTAAGGGGTGCCTGCTGCACTGTCCGTGGTGCAGCAACCCGGAATCGCTAAACTCCTCCGCCAACCTGCTCTATTCGCGCGCATCTTGTCTTAAGTGCGGACGCTGCGTGCAGGTCTGCCCGGAGGGAGCGCTGACGCTTGCTGAGGACGGAGTGGTTGTCGATCGGGATAAGTGCAGCGTGTGCGACGAATGCAGCCAGGTATGTCCCAGCGGCGCGCTACGTGTGGTCGGGCAACGCGTGACGGTGGCGGAAGTCCTTCGCGAAGTGGCCCGCGATGCGGTCTTTTACCAACACTCGGGCGGTGGCATGACGTTATCCGGTGGCGAACCGTTGTTCCAGCCGGATTTTGCCCTAGGTCTGCTCGAGGGCGCGCGTGCTCTTGGTATTCACACAGCGGTGGAGACGAACGGCTCCACCAGCGAGGACATCATTCGGGGCGTGCTGAGCCGCGCGGATTTGATTCTCTACGATATGAAGCACACGGACCCGGCTCGGCATCGCGCCGCTACCGGGGAGAGTAACAGCGCCATTCTCAGGAACGCGCGCCTGGCGGCAAGTCTCGGAATCATGATGGTGATCCGCGTCCCGGTCGTTCCGGGATTCAACGACGATTTGGATCAAATCTCCGCGATTGGGGAATTTGCGCGCGGCCTTAACCTGTCCGAACTCCATCTGCTCCCCTATCACAAGTACGGCGTGGCAAAATACGTGGCCCTGGGTCGGCCCTACACATTGCTTGACGCACAGACCCCCCCTGCATCGCAAATGGATTTATTCCGGCAGAAATTAGTGGCGCTCGGTTTGAAAGTTCGGATTGGCGGGTGATCGACGCAATATTCTACGTTATACGAAAGGGTAACAATTCGATGAAAACCTGGAAGGGTCTCATTCTTCTTATCTTTGTATTGACTATTGGCGGCATTCTGCTGATGGAGCCGGCCATGGGCGCGCAGCACGAATCCGGAATGGGTTATGAGGACACGCCCATGCTACCCGGTGGCAAGTGGCACGTCCACGATGCCAACCGTCCGCAACCGGTAAAAGTCACGGCGGGGACGTGCCGGGCCGAAGGGCGCGCCGTGCAACCGCCTTCGGATGCGCAAGTGCTCTTCGACGGCAAGGATCTTTCCCAGTGGAAAGATGCCCACGGCGGACTCGCCCAGTGGACGGTGCGCGACGGCTACTTCGAGGTGGCGCCCAAAACCGGCGACATCTACACGCGCGAGGACTTTGGCGACATTCAACTCCACGTCGAGTGGAGGACCCCCGCACCACTCAAGCCGGGAAACGTGTGGCAAGGCAACAGCGGAGTTTTCCTCTTTGGCGTTTACGAGCTCCAGGTCTTCGAAAGCAGCCGCAATCTGATTTATGCTGACGGGCAGGCGGGTGCGATTTACGGTCAATACCCGCCGCTCGTGAACCCTTCCTGCGACCCTGGCGAGTGGCAGGAATACGACATCATCTTCAACCCCGCGCGGTTCAAGGACGGAAATCTGGAGACCCCGGCCTATATCACGGTATTTCAGAACGGCGTGGTGATCCAAAACCACACCGCGATTATGGGTGAAACCGGACACCGCATTTTCCCGCATTACACGGACCGCGGGCCGAAAGGTCCCATCCGTCTCCAGGATCATGGCGACTTCGTGCGCTATCGAAATATTTGGGTCCGGGAGTTGAAAGCCCGCGACTGACATTCGGGATACGGGACACGGGATGCGGGGAACGGGGCCCGTGATTCGAGTTTAGGGTTCTGATGCAATTCCCATTTCCGGAACTAGATTGTTCGATCACGGGGACTGAGGACAGGCGGTGGCGCCCGTATCCCGTGTCCCGTATCGCGTGTCCCGCATCGCGTGTCCCGAATCCCGTATCCCGATTCCCGTGTCCCGTGCGGCGAATTTGGAATACAATGCCCGCATCCCGGTAATTTGCCGGATGTGATTGCTCGGTCGCGCGGAAGGCGATTGGGGAGAACCGGGCGATGAACTCTAAATGTCATAGGAGGGCAGAGTGGCCAAAATGGATCGCAGAGATTTTCTTAAAGCGGGAAGCATTGCAACCGTCGGAACCTATTTTGCCGGATCGCAGAAGGTGCATTTGATGGCGGCGCCAGTGGCGGAGCCTGCCAAGCCCATCGCCGCGAACGACCATATTCAAATCGCACTCATTGGAGCGGGCGGGCAAGGCCAGGGTGATACGAAGATGGCAGCGATGGTTCCGGGCGTCAAGGTTGTCGCCGCGGCGGACTGTTACGATGGATGTCTGGATCATGCCAAGGAATTGTGGGGGAACGATATATTGACCACGCGCGATTACAACGAAATCCTCGCGCGCAAGGACATTGACGCCGTCATCATCGGCACTCCCGATCATTGGCATATGCAGGCGTCGATCGATGCCATGAACGCGGGCAAAGACGTTTATTGCGAAAAGCCCATGATTCACCTCTATTCCGATGGGCCCAAGATCATCGACACGTGGCGCAAGACCAACCGGATTATGCAAATCGGCAGCCAGCGAGTGAGTTCGATCATTTACAAGAAGGCGCAAGAACTGCTGGCGGCGGGTGCCATCGGCACGCTCAACATGGTGACGGTGTGGTACGACCGCAATACCGCGCTCGGCGCGTGGGAATATACGGTCCCCTACAATGCTGACACCACCACCTGCGATTGGCCGCGCTGGCTGGGCACGGCGCCGAAGGTTCCCTTTGACGGAGAGCGCTTCTTCCAATGGCGCAGGTATAAGGATTACGGAAGCGGAGTAGCGGGTGATTTGTTCGTCCACCTGTTCAGTGGCGTGCACATGATCACCGACACGCACGGTCCCACTCGCGCCCAGGCGACGGGCGGGCTGCGCTTTTGGAAAGACGGCCGCGATGTGCCTGATGTGATGATGGCCCTTTATGATTACGAGAAGGGCTTCAACCTCAGCGTGCGCACCAATTTCGTCAACGGTGGTACGGAAAGCGAAGGGTTCGTGTTTACCGGCTCGGAAGGCTCGATGACGATTCTTGGCGACGGCGTCACCATTACCCGCGTGCCGCGAGAAACGGAGCCGGGTTATCGCGTTGAGCTGTATTCGGCGCCTATTCAGAGACGCATGATCGAAGTCTATCACGAGAAATATCCCATGCACCCCATCACCGGGACAGGCTTGCAGGGCGAAGAAAAATACGTCGCTCCTCGTGGCTACAGCGACCACTACGACCACCTGAAGAACTGGATCGAAGCCATCCGCACTCGCCAACCCGTGGTGGAGGATCCTGTTTTCGGCTTCCGCGCTGCCGGCGCCGCTCTGCTCAGCAACGTGAGCTACGAAAGCGGCAAGGCAGCCCGTTGGGATGCTGAGGCAATGAAGCTGGTCTGAGGCGTTGAGCACCGCACGGCTTTATAGGGGCCTTTGGGCGGCTTGATTGTGGATAAACCACAAATCCCCGCTGATAAGCGGTGGTAAGGGCATTTGGCTCAGGGGCGGCATAGGGTCAAGATGTCCGGACAGAGGCGGCCAAGCGACATTGTGTCTGCCCCTGGTCACGATGGGGTGCCCTGACCTCCTGCCGCCCGGAGGCCTTTCAGCCAACGACGGCTTCTGTCAAAATGTCACCGCTCTGCGCGTCCGTGGCCCACGTCATGGTCGCTTGCCGCCGACACGCCTGAATCCCCGCGCACCTTTGTCCGAGCCTACGTTCTCGTCACGATCGGGCGCAGCCGACCTTGGGGGCCGCAGTCCCATGCGGGACCAGTGTGTGTGACGTCCCACTTTGCCTCCCACGCCACCGCCAACCCTGCTCAGCAACGTCAGATACGAAAGCGGCAATGCCGCCCGCTGGGGCGCGGCAGTCTTCTAGTGCCAGGCCACGCCGCCGTTCTCGTCGTAGAGGACCTCCCGCATATTCGCCCCGTCGAGGTAGAGCATGGCAAATCCATTGAGCACGCGCTGAGGAATGTCCGGGTCCTCTGCCGAGCGCGTTTCATACCAGACGACGTTCGGGTTCTCCGCGAGTTCTGAAGCCTGCCCCCACGGCAGTGCGCCATGGCCGATGCAGCGGCCCAGGACGTTCCCCGGCGGCTTGGGTTGATAAACCGCGCCGACGTGCACGTGGCCCCAATACCAATATGCCGGACCGGCGCCCGCCGGGAACGCGCTCATCACCTGCGTCCACAGATTCGTCGTGCTCGAACCATCCGAAGCGAGGCCGTTGTGGTGGGTCAGCACGATGACCTTCTTGCCGGTTGCGACCTGCTGTTGCAGGAAGGTCACCTGAGTCCCCTGATCCGGTCCCAGAGTGCCGTCCATATAAAGCCCACTCTCGGGTGAAAAATAGGCCGAGTCCAGCCCGACGATCACCCAATTATCGTTCTGGAGGGCGAAATAGCTGCATCCCTTCTGCATGGCGAAGGGCGAGTTGGAAATGGCGGCGAAGTAGGGCTTGGCGCCGGAGTACATCTCGTGATTCGAGTTCAGCGCCAGCGAGCCGATCGAACCCTTGGGCCAGATGTTCACCAGAAGGTGCTGTTCCTGGTCGCTGGTTCCGGCGTAGTAGACGTCGCCCAAGTGGATCGTCAGATGCGGCTGAAGAATCGTCATGTGATTGCCCACGTCGGTGCTGGGAGCCGGATTGGCCGCCGTTCTCCAGTTTCCCGTGCCCCAGTCGCCGGCCAGCCCAATCTGAACGTCGTTCGGTATGGTAATGATCTGCGGGTCCGCCATGAAGGGGTGTTTACCCCCAGATATCGGAAGCAAGCTCTCCAGGTAAACGGCGAACGCTTCCGCCCAGCCCGGATCGAGCTCTTGATACTTGCCCGTGCCCCAGATCACCCCCTCGGGGCTGACATCGATCACCGCCCCCGCCTCCAGGCCCGCCAGGACTCCATCCGAGTCGTTACTCAAAGCGCTGTGCGCGAGCAGAAGCTGCTGCGGGACGGGCGGCGCCGCGGGAGCCTTTCCCGTCTGGGAAACGGCGACAGCCTGTTGGTTGGCGCTCAAAACCTTCGGCCCAAGCGCGCGTTGTTGATCCGAAGTGAGTTGCTTCCAGGCGGCATTAATCCGGCTGGAAATGACAGGGTCAATGCTGATTTTCATTGGGCCTCCCTCAATGCTGCTATTATACGGACTTTCTGTCGACTCCCAAGAATGAATAATTGGCCCGGACCTGATTCGAAGGTCCCCAATTCACCGAAGAACCCAGGAAGAGCCGCATCTGGAATTGACCGCGGGTTCGTAGACCTATTGAAGATGCCAGCGGTCAGAAAAACCCTGACCGCGCCCACCCTCTTGACTTCCCCCTTTATAGAAGGGTCACGACGGCACTGACAGTCCCAACCTGCTTGGTGGTCATCGACGGCCCGTCAAAAAAAATCAGGATTTATATGTCCCCACGATAACCTGATCGGCAGTTGCATTGAGAATTATTTAGGTGTATCTTACCAGCACGCTGACAACTCAGAGCGAACATCCAATTTAAAGGAGGAGCAAACCGTGCCCATAAAATTCCCCAAACTGGAACCCGGCCAGCGCAGAATCCACAAATATGGTTGGAGTCCGGATTTGCCCGACCATCGCGATCTTCTTTATGCTACGCCCCATCCCGTGGCTTTGGCATTGCCGCCGAGCGCCGATCTGCGGCCGGGCTGTCCGCCGGTGTATGATCAGGGTCAGCTCGGAAGCTGCACTGCCAACGCCATCGCTGGCGCGATTGAGTTCGACCAGATCAAGGAGAAACTGCCCCCGTTCACACCCTCCCGGCTTTTCATCTATTACAATGAACGCGTCATCGAGCACCACGTTCAGTCGGATAGCGGTGCCCAGATCAGAGACGGCATCAAGAGCGTGGCCTCACAGGGAGTTTGCGCGGAGACTTTGTGGCCCTACAACGACCAGAACACGGATCCGGATGCATGTCCCACATGCCCCTACGCGCAGACGCCGCCACAAAGTTGTTACGTCGCAGCGAAACAGCACACGGTGAAGCTCTACCAGAGGTTGACGCCGGTTTTAAACACTCTGAAGGGGTGCCTCGCGAGCGGTTACCCGTTTGTTTTCGGATTCACGGTCTATGAGAGCTTTGAGAGCCCAAAGGTAGCCAAGACCGGAATCGTGCCCATGCCGGGACCAACCGAAAAGGTTGTGGGCGGCCATGCCGTCGTTTCAGTAGGCTACAACGATGCCAAGCAGCAGTTCATTGTGAGAAACTCCTGGGCAGACACCTGGGGGATTAAAGGCTATTGCATGATGCCCTATGGGTATTTGACGGACTCGAATCTGGCGGATGATTTCTGGACGATCCGGACTGTGTAGTAGAGTCCGGTGTGGCACTTTGCCTACGCACGTGGACGCTGAGCTTGAACATTTGGCCCGGGGGCGTTTCCAGCTCCCAGGGGCGCCGGTACTCCAATTTAATTTCACCGGTCCCCGAGCGCTCGGCCTGGAACTGCCAGCGGCGGGTTCCCCCTTTTCCGGGGGCACCCACCGCTGGCTCGAACCAACTCTTTACCAGCGAGCATGTCGGCTCAGGCCCGACCCTGAGCCCCCACCGGAAGCCCGTGGTCGGATTCTCAGCCAGAGATATCTCCACCACCTCGCCGATTGCGAGAGTGACCTCGCGCTCGTTGTAGCTTCTGTCGACCTGCATCATCTTGGGGCTTCGCGTATATATAGGGTACCAGAGTTCCAGTGGGACGAAAAGTGGTAGCCATAATCGATCCGCAATCGAAATTGGCCGTGGGTTCCTAAATCCGGGGATAAGGCCCACGCTCAGGAGAACTCTAACCATGGCTCGCCGGGGAATGAAGCGAAATACGCTGCTCCCCATGACTAAAACGACCACTAGGGCCACGTGAAGAATTGGATCGAAGCCCTCCGCACCCTCCAACCCGTGGTGGAAGACCCCGTCCTCGGCTTCCGCGCCGCTGGCGCCGCCCTGCTCAGTAACGTGAGCTACGAAAGCGGCCACCCCGCCCGCTGGGACGCGGAGGCAATGAAGCTGCTTTGAGGTTGTTACGGCGGCTTTACGCCGTCATTTTTAGGACGCCAAATTCGCCATGGTCGCTTGCATGGTGGCGGGGTAAACCCGCCGCTACATCGCCGCCTTGCGCCGCGTTCGCGTGCGCATGAAGTGAAAGTCCCCGGTCAGAAAATCGTTGACCGTGGCTCCCCGCTACCGGCCGACGCCGGGCATATCGCTTCCGCGACCCTCGTTCAGTTCGACGCAAATCGCATCCAAATCGGCCGGGTGTGTAGCGACATACTGTTGGGCAGAGGATTGCAGATTTGCGAGATTCTGCGCGGTCACATCATCCATTTCGGCTTCCGCCCCTTGCAAATTGGGAACCTGAAGGCGATAGTACGTGCATCCCGGCATGAGCTTTAGTTCATAGTCAACGGACTCAGAGACACTATCCATGAAAACCGGCACAATCTGCTTGGCCCAACCCACCAGTCCCCAATCTTTGGCTTGGGCATACGTGATGCTATCATTTCGGTCCCCTGTGCCCACCGATACAACCACGAACTCCGTGGCATCCGGATAAAGGTGTCGTGCTTCTGCATTGGCAGCCATGGAGGGGTTGTTCACGAACACCCCACCGTCCACCAGCGTGTAGTCCTTGGCGCCCTTGGTGAGGTGTAGCGGCGGAAAGTACGTTGGCGCCGCTGATGTGGCTCTGGCAATGTCCGTCACGTTCCAATTGTAATTGGGGTCGAAGGCGATCCGGTGGCTCTTAAAGAAGAACGGGAGCTGTCCTTGCAAATCGTAGCTGGAGATCAATAGCGGCGTGAGCGCCGTCTTGAACTCCGTGGCTTGGAAGAATTCCGCGAGGACTTCTTCAAGACCGTCGGGTGAGTACTTCGGAGATAAGAGCTGTTCCGCAGGCGTTAATATGGTCGTCTTGAAGATTGCCGGTCCATATTGGAGGTAGAGGTTCAGTAGATCGTCAGGGGAATATGGCTGACCGCCTTTACTCGGCGTGCCGATCCCCAGCGCGATAATGCCCCCAGTCGACGTCCCCGCGATGAGGTCAAAGGCCTCATACAAATCTATTCCCAGCCGTTTTTGCAGTTCGGCAAGGATGATAGCGGGAATAATCCCGCGAATTCCGCCACCATCAATAGCAAGAACCTTGATGCTCTCCATTGGTCACCTTCCTTCCTGGCAGGTTTTTCCGCGAACTGTCGCTAAATTAATACCATTGCCCACCGGGCGCAAGGGAGTGACACCCGGTCGCAGTGGTAACCTGTAAATGTTTTCAACGACCGTTCCCTTGCCCTCGCTTCCGGGAGTAATAATGCTAAGGATGGTCTGGCATGGGCGAAATACCTCAAGTGAAAATGCAAATCCAATGAAAACGCCCCGGTCAGAAAAACACTGACCGGGGCTCCTCGTCAGCTCATCCTCAGAGCTTTTTGGAAAGCTTCATCGCCGGCGAAGACCTCAAGGTCGTTTTCTTGGGGATCTTTGTTTGGATAGGCCGGATCCAGAAGCATTCTTAATCTATCCTTCCAACTCGGGTTTCTTAAGATCGCAGATTTAATGGCGCTGAGGGCTTGGTCCCGCACAGTGCTAAGTTGGACTCCGGGGTCGGGGACGGGTCGAGCTTTATACCAACTGTACTTTTGCCCGTACGCTGCCGCCAGATTAACGTCGATTGCGCCATCCATGAGGTTAGAGGCATCCGCGTTGTATTCTTCTCCGAACTTAATGGCATCGGTAAAGCCTGCGGGCGGGGTCGTATACAATAGAGCGTATGTCAGAGAATTGTAGAGCCGTTGTTTCATCGATTTATCAGTTTGAGGGGTAAGTCTCTTGTAAGCATCGAGCAGTTGTTGCTTGATTATGTCGAGTGGCATGGCGGCTTTCCGGAGCGCAATCGCGTAGTCTATTCGCAGATTTATGTCATCCGGCGTCCTGGCGAGTGCCATCTCGTACCCCTTGACGGCGTCCTCGGCGTCTCCTTCGCTAAGTCGCGCATTCGCCCAGAGAATTATGTCCCCTGTCGAGAGTAGGGGATCGAGGCGGACCTGGGCGATTCGTTTCGTGATCTCTTTTACTGCTTGAGTCCGGGTAGGCTCATCGTGGATGCTGGGTCTAATCGCAGCAAGTGTGTCTTTGTCGCTCTGGCTGAGCGGTAGACTCGGCTGTGGCTGGTCCGCCCTTGAAAACGCACCGGTAAGAAAGAGCCGTGTGATGAGATATCCAGCTAGAAAGCCCCCCACTGAGAAGTAAATCAGCAACGCCCCCGCAAAGAAAGTTTCATCAGGACCGCCCACACTACGTGCGATGAAAAGCGAGGCGCGATAAATGTTCTGTGGTACTTTTTGAAGTTGTACCAGGGTAATCCCCACGATGATTTTGGTGAGCCAATCAGAAATTTGCTCGAGGTTCGTATTGACGCGGATGCTGTAGGTAGGTTGTTGGGCCTGGCTACCAGCACTCCCATTCGATCCCTGTTGCGGATTGACGTTAGGATTATCCTGTTGGAGGACCCGTGGGATTCCAAATAGAAACCCTATCAATGAGCCGGCGGCAAAGCAAGCCAGCGCCCAAAGAAGAGCCGCCGGAGCATTATGGCCGTGGGATCGCTCCGACACCACAGCGATACTTCCGATGGCAAGGAAACTGAGGACCGCTAGCCCAGTTCGTCTAAGGTCCTGTTCAGCGGCCCTTCTCTTATTCTCAGCATCAGCAGTACCAGTAGAAGTCATCATATCGTGTCTCCATAGAGAATCCAGTAGTGGCCATGGTCAATTCGGTCGCCGCTGCGTCAATTGACCGTGGGTTCGCGAATCCAAGGGAAAAGCTACGGTCAGAAAGACGGTGACCGTGGCTGTGGCAGTGCAGGATAGACACGTAACAGGGCTTCAGCCGGCATTGTGGGGCAAGCAAAGCATGTCAGGCAATGTCATTCATCTTGCATTGCGACACCCTATTCCTAGTGCGTCGATCCATTGTCCGGCACGGCCTTTAATAGCGCTAGCTACTTGGCCCTTTGGACATTCAAAGGATCTTTCAGTAGCGAAATTAATGCTTTGCCCGGGGATGCTAATTGACTCGATGCTTCCTTGTTCCGATCCGGAAACATTTTTGGAACACCTGATCGTCAGATGATTTCCAAGATACTCACCGGTGGTACTGGGTACGGACGATAGCACGGCACCAATAACAGCCTCATTTGCAGGGCACCGCACAGTAAAGGGGTCGCCCATCTGCGACCCGTTGTGATCGCCTTCGGTCGGTTCGCCAAGTAGACGAACAGTAATATGGCTCGACCAAGCAGCTTTCTCGAAGCGGACCTTCGAACAGAGAGGGCCTATGTTGAAAATCCGAAAATCGCTTTGTTGGTTGGTCCTCCCTGAAAGGCCGATTAGGATCTCATCATCCTCGCACGAGATCTCGAAGGGACCTCCGCCCGGTCCACCCATTATCGGTCCCCAGCTCAAAGTGCTGGCCGGTTGCGTAAAGCGCTGCGGGCGCGTGCCTAGATGGAAGCCAATAATCGCGAGCACAAACCCAAATGCAGCGAGCAGGCACTGGCGGCGAAGCGAAAGAATCTTGGGAATCTTAACACCAAACGCATCTATACCACCGCCGACTATCGCAGCGATTATGCACGCCAATCCACATGACAGCAGCGTAGTAGCCATTTGCTCCTCACTTCCTTCACGGTGCTGCGCGGAGCCAGCAGCCCATGCCGAAAGCACAGACTGCGACTCCTTCAGCAGACAGTCGAACCGAACTTTGGATTTGTGAAAGTTCCTTTAGGAGCCGCAGCCATGGTCAATCCGCAATTGAAATTGACCGTGGGTTCGTAAATTCACTACGGAGGCCACGGCCCGAGAAACGCTAAAGGTGTCGACCCGCCCCCGCGCGTTCGATTTAGACATAATGGAAACTGCCCGGCAAAACGGCCATCTGGCCATCTGCATTAACCACTTCCATGCTACGCTGCCAAGAGCATGCTGGGGCGTCACCGCGGTAACCGATGTTATCCTTATGCAGTTCACGCCCCTTGCATAAGCGCCGCCAATATTGACCTGGGAGCCAATGGAGAAATCAGTCCCCCTGATTGTCACCGTGGTCCCCCTCCCCCAGGGCCTAATGGTGGCGCGATCGAGGTTCCCTTGGTGCCGGGGCCCATTCCTCCCGAAGGCTGGGTTGTGGATCCCAATGGGTTCTTTAGATTCTTAGGGTTGCTCGATTGGAACATAGTTTCGAACACCTCCCCGAGCTTTGTGGTCGCGATCTTAGAAAACATGCCGACGAGCACGGCAACTGAGGTTAGAGCGAATGGGTTAAGGTCCAATGTTTTAATGCTGGAACCTGCAGTGATAGCCAGAAATCCTCCTCGGACGGCCATATAAAACGCCAGAGCCAAGATCGCTCCCAAGAAAGGATGAAGGTAGTACCACCACGCCCAACTGCTCTTGATTTCCTCATTGCCCACGAAAGATGTGAAGGACCGTGCGGAGTGCAAAAAGGCGCCAAGCGCGCCTCCGATGAGCACCAAAAACAGCAGATCAACGTCGCGAGGTAGGGTTACACCTGGCCGATTCTCAAGCCAGGACGTGCCCGGACGCGCGACCAAATCAACCGACGCGCTCTCCGCTTTCTTTGCGGCTTCAAGTAACTTGTCGTCCTGTTCTTTTTTCTCCCGGACTTTAGCAATCTCTGCCGTCAGGTTGTCGATACTAGTCTTAGGCAAATCTTTCCCCTTATCGAGCCCGTCTTGTAGCAACTTCTCGTTCCTAGTGTCCGTCTCGACATTCGTTTGAGCATCTTGTCTCGCTTTTGTTAGGTTGGGGTCGGGCGGAGACGGAGGCCACAATGGAACCAGCAGGAATACGATCGAGAAAACACCTATCAAATAGAACCCTAATAAATTCCGCTTCCAGCCCCTCCACGGGGGAGGAATGAGGGTTAGGGTGGCGTTAGCGGTTTTATTGCCGAGGGCGCTTATCGCAGTTAATCTGACTACGGCAGGATCAACAAGCGAGGGGTCAGGCGTATACAAGCCGTCAGCCGTGATGCTCCCGAGCCCGGGACTGAGGTTCCATGTTACATTGTTCGCCGGATCCCCGGACACTATTGCCTTAAACTGCTGCACCTGAGTATGTCTTAGTTGGACTGACGCGGGGATGATCTGCACCGAAATCGGGGCCAGAAAAATCGTCGTACTGGCCGAGCCGCCCGCGGCATTCGCAGTAATGGTAATCGCTTGCGCGCTGCTGATTTGCTGCGGCGCGGTGTAAGTTATGGAGGCAGGCGATGTTCCCGCTGGGGCTATTGTTCCTACTGAGGAAGGCGTGATCGTCCAAGTGACCGGCAGTGGAGCGCCTTGATCGTCTTGAGCCCGGAAGGTCGCACGTTGCATTTCTGTTAACAGGACGTTTTGGGGTGTAATATTCACCTTGGCCATTTTCCTCCTTACGAGGCCCCGAATGCGAGGCACCCCTGACAGACGCTTCAAGAACTCTGTTTCGGCATAGAATTGGCCCGCCTCGAGGCCAGACTCCGAATAATGGCTGTCGACAACGAGCACCTCAGATCCTCTTGGGCTCTCGAGCAAAAACGCGTGCAAGTGATAGGATGGCACAAATACCAAGCGTGCTTCTGCGTCATCCTCAGGCCGTTCTCGATCGATACGATCCACGGCTGTTGCGATTTCAGAAGCTAGATTTGATGCAAATAGCTTTTGAACAGACCATTCACTTTGTGTGCTGCTCGGCTCGGTGGAGCGGGCAAATCCCAAGGCCTTGCCGTTAGCAATAATCTGGTGATGCCAGTGCGAGGTCCGGCGGATGACGTTTGCGAGTCCACCCCCCGGCTGGGCGGCGGCCGCAATGTCTCCGGCGCCCAGCAAAAATATTTCGAAGCTTTCACCCAATTTTGGCTGCGCGTCAGCGGGGATGCCAAGGTTGTGTCGCGCGAGTAGGTTTCCGAGTTGCGCCGTCAACTTGGCCACCGTCTCAGTGTTCAACTGCTTGCTTTTTGCCATCGCGGTCTCCAGGGTGCTTGGTTCATCTCAGGCCATCGATACCCAAGTCCACTGCCAGGAGCCCCATCCGTAGGCAGCGACAAGATTCACGTAATAAACGGCTCCAGACCCCCACCGCGGGTCGTTGACCAACAAGTAGGGTCCCGTGTCATCAACATTCCACCCACACACAAGCGCCTGGTGGCCAGTACCATCGTTCCAAGCAAAACCAATTTCCACCGGGCGATTTGCATTGATCTCATCTTGAAGCGTCTCAAAGGGTACACTTCCAATGACCAGGTTAGCGTTCCGACCCCGGCTCGCGTAGACCCCCGCGATATCAGGCACCTGAGCGGGCTCATTGCACAGCGCAGAACTGGGATCTGAGCAACACGTCGGTTCACCGAATAACTGTGTGGCCAAGTCGCATTGCTGAACAGTGGAGTCGCCATAGAATTGGAGCACCATCTGTGCACAGGCCGCCCAACACCACTCTGTTTGCTCCTGATTTATCTGAGGAACACTAACCGTCGCGGCCCAAGGCACCGGTGCGGCGAGAGTAATGGGAACTGCATCCGTCGTAAGGGGCATATGTCAACTCCACTTTTCTCCTGCGACTGACTACTGGAAGCCCGGCGCCCCTGCCCGCGAAGTGGCCGAGCAGTTGAGCAAGCTAACTCTTGATTGAATCATCAGTGCGGGCGCCGCCTTCGGAGATCATCTTCGACAAGCTTGGGAACGGGGAGGCCCCAGAAACGTCTATAACGCAGCCCTTGGCCCCCCCTCTGGTCCGGGAAATCACTGACAACTGCTATCACTGCCGACGATAGGATAGGTTTTCTTCTCGATCATCTTTTCGATCATCTTTCCAAATTTATCATCCTCGGCATAGCCACCATAGGCATAAGCGTAGCCACCACAATCTAGTCCCCCATCGATGCGGTAGAGCGCAAATGTGGCGACAGTCCCACCACTAAAGTAAATCCGACTTCCGAGAAAGAGATTTGATTTCGTTAGCTGACCTCCGCCCGACTCGAGTGTCTGAACAATCAGAATGTGCAACTTATCCAGGATGTCCTCGCCGGGCGACTCAGTGCCACCCCATATCTGGTGCGCCAACAGGTCGGACGCCAATATCTGTTGGAGGGGGCTTCCGGCGGCATTTGGACCGCTCGGTGTAGGTGCTGTGCCCGTTGGGTTCGTAGCTCCTGGCGGATTAGTCCCCGCACCCTGCACGGGCGGGAGAGGATTCGCGGCAGGACCGCCGGGAGGGTTATTGGCCGCGGGCCCGGACGGTGGATTATTCCCTTGATTTAGTGCAGAACTCGGTTGTCCCGTGAAGAGAGTGGCTTCGAAGGTATCGATCGCTGACACGATGGAGGCCAACGCAGCGACCTTCAAGTTGATAGTCTGGGTATAGGAATCCCTGAAGCTGGCAGCCTGCGCCTTCTGTTCCGCAGTATATGTACTTATCGGGGGCGCCGGACCCGCTGCGGGGGCCGGCGGCACCGGGGGGGCTGCTGGCGGCGGGGACGACCCCGTCGACAAGATCGTCTGAGCGTCCGTAAGCGCCTGAGAATAATTTTGGGCGTCGTCTACGGCCTTCTGACGGTCTGCCTCTAATTGACAGAGACGCTTACCAATAAAGGTATCTTCAAGGTTATCGCGTCCAAGCAGATTAGGCGCATAGACGCTGGGCACGTACGTCGCAATGCCATTCTGGCGCAGTTGGCCCGCCAAGAAGCTCGTCAACGGGGCTGAGGTGAGAGCCCCTGCCGAGACCGACAACGATTGGTTCACGGCGAACACGCTCGCCAGCGTTTGAATCAGAGTTTGGACGTCGGCGGGACTCGCAATGAACGGGCCACCAAGTTTGGGCACGTCTTTCCGAACATTGCTAAAGAACGGAGGAATCAGAATAGCTTCTAATTTGCTAGTTGCCGACAGCGCCCTCTTGTCCAGCAGACCAGCTTGATACATAAGCGTTCGCCACTGCACCAGGCTCGTGAAATCCGCAGGCGTCGCGATTACCACGGTTTGACCCTTCACCTTCGGCTTGATGGCCTCATATATCTTATTGGCGTCTGCAGTTAGTGCTCTATATGCAAAGATCGTCGATTCGATCGCCATCGAGCCGCCAGTAATCCCCGCGGGACTCGGATTTGCACTGTTGTTCGCAGGAGAGCCCGGACTCTGGGGAGAACTTGCTGATGGGGACGTTCCACTACCCGTACTATTCTGACTGCCTTTCGCAATGTTGGGTGGTCCTGTTAAAAGGGATAAGGTTCCCCATATCACGAATACAACTAAAGGAACTCCGAGCGTGAGCCGTTTCATGTCGACCCTCCTGTCGATGATTGCGTATCGCCTCAAAACGGGACCGGAATGCAACTTCCATAACAGCCAAATGGCGACTAACTCTCCTCAGCTACCTAACCCGAAAAGATCGCGCAAAAGGCGACACGCACTTCTCGGCTCGAGGTGCTAGGCTTAAGGCACCAAATGTCAGCCTCGCCAAGTGACCGCTTGCCCCACATACAATAACGAAAAGCCGTCGCATTTCCCTTTATGCATTCACCGTGTTCTGTGGTTGATGATTGTCCCATGGCTCGTGGAATTGGACCTCATCCGAAACTAGCCTTTCGCCGGGCTGAAACGCATTGTGGAAATCCGCTAAGCCGGGAACGAAAACATCGACAAGTTTCCGGGTTGCGATTCACTTCAACATCAATGCTCCCGCGCAGGCCAAACGGCCTGGGCTGGACCAGTAGCCGGTCGTGTAAGTAACCCGGGGTCTTGCCCATTCCAAATTGGCGTGGGCTTCTCTATCCGTTACTTAAACCAGTTGTAGTTAGTGAAAATGGGCCGTAAACTCGGCCATTAAACATCCAGCCAATACACTTGTCAAGTCTTTTTTTAAGTTGGTATCGTAGTATTTAGCTTACTATACATATTTAACACTATTTTGACCTGCCGCAAGAAATCCCCGGAACCTGCCAAGCTAAGTTCCTTGTTTGCAATATCAAGCATATGCTATGGATATCTGCTGGCGGGCGGGGACGGTAGGCGGAGTCCGAGGTTTGAAGACCGACGTCCGGGTGAAGGAGCCAGATTTCGGTCAGTGCATACAATAGCGGTTGAGAATGCGCAGGGGTAATAGGCACGGATCTGAATAATAAATCCACGCTACACTTGTTTTTTCCCACCGGGAGGCAATCTGCAAAATATCGCAGGGGGGGGTGCCGACGCGCTAGGTTACATATTGGAAGGCGATTTCGGGGTGAAATCGCGCAGGGCAGGAGGAGGTGGACCGTAGACGGGTGGCGGAAGACGGCGTACCGGGAAATCGGGCGGCGAACTCGGAGAGGAAGAGCCAACTCGCGTGGGCAATTCCCGATAATTGCAAAGGGAAACAGGCAGAACCTATTGAGGCAAAGTCGGGCAGAAAGAAATACGTTCTTCGGAGGTGGAACGGCGGGTAACACGCGGCGCGAGCCGGCTCCGCTGCGGCCGGGTTGGCCGTGCCACAATCCCCCGCGTCACGCACTCCCCCACATCGGCTATCGGCAGTGTCAGGTGAGAAGATGAACCAATTCGCCGACTTGAGAAATCGCGAATCTCAAATGGCAGATTTGAAGTGGGGAAAGGGCAGGGCCCGATTTGAAAAGCGCTCAGACCGTCTTATCGGGGGAGTCGCAGAGGGTGGCCAGGGGGCACTCGGCGCACAGGGGGTTGCGCGCGAAGCAGATTTTTCTGCCAAACCAGATTACCTGATGACTGAACGAAACCCAGCGGTCTTGCGGCACCAGCTTCATCAGGTCCTGCTCGACTTTTTCCGGCGTCGTTTGCTTGGTCAGTTTCAGGCGGTGGGTGATGCGGAAGACATGGGTATCCACCACCACGCCGCTCGCGATGCCGAAGGCCGTTCCCAATACCACGTTGGCGGTTTTTCGTGCTACGCCGGGCAGGGGGAGCAGTTGTTCCATGGTGCGGGGAACCTCTCCGCCGAACTCCTGCACGATCCTCGTGGCGGCGCCGATGATGCTTTTCGCCTTGTTGCGGAAGAACCCGGTGGAATGAATTTCCTGCTCCAACTCTTCTTGCGCCAGGGCTACGAAATCCTTGGGGGAGGGGTATTTGCGGAAAAGCTCCGGGGTGACCTTGTTCACGCGCTCGTCGGTGCACTGGGCAGAAAGGATGGTGGCGACGAGAAGTTGGAAAGCGTTTTCGTGCCGCAGCGCGCATTCGGCCCGCGGGAACCGCAGGTCGAGCGCCGCGAAGATCTTCTGCAATCGGGCGGGCGCGGTGTAGGATTTTTGAGTTTGGCTCCTCGATTTTATGTTTGCGGCCGCTCGGGCAACTTTCGAAGACTTGTTTTTTTTTGGCATGGCGGTTCTAGGCGGCGACTCAATTCAAGATTCAAGATTCAAAACCAAATCCAAAGCCAAAACCACGAGATCAAATCCAATTACGACCTATACCCAAACCCGGAATCCCGACGACTCAATCCAACATTCAAGGTTCAAGATTCAAAATCAAATCCAAAGCCAAGACCACAAAATCGGATCAATCTTACAACCTATATCCTAACCCCGAATCCCTAACCCCAATCCCGAATCCCGCGCCCCTAATCCCTGATCCCTAATCCCGAATCCCTAACTCCGAATCCCTAACCCCGAACCCCTTATCCCGTGTCCCGTGTCCCGTGTCCCGTGTCCCGTGTCCCGTTTTTCACCCTCCCAGCAAATCCAGCACCTCATTCAGTTCGCGGTGGATACAGGTTAGCGTCGGGGTGTCGCGGACGGTGTAGCTGGTGGCCTCACTGTGGCGCAGTTCCATGACGAGGTCGACGAAGTGATCGGGCTTATCGCTCTCGAATGCCACCACGAATTCCTGGTCATCCAAGCCGAAGGAGTAGGTGGTGTTCAAGCGCACGGTGGGGTAGCGGTGGCCGATCTCAATGTGCTCGTCCATCATCCCTTGCCGCGCATGTTTGGTGAGACGATACCACGCTTTGCTTTTGACAAAGGGGTATACAAAGAGATAACGGAACTGGCCGGGGATGAGCTTCAGCCGCGTGCCTTCCTGCCCGCTGTGGGTGTGCTTGTCCACATAAACGGAGCGCTTGGTCATGGACAAAAACGAATAGGGGGTGGTCAGGTAATTTCCCAAATCGGTCTCAAGCAGCTTCGCCATCATCTCCTGGAATTTCAGCAGGTCGAAGCCAATGCGCCAAAGCATGAAGTCGCAATCGCCGCGCACGCCGATCATCGAGTAAGCGATGGTCATCACATCCTGGTCGTAGCTTTTGACCACGTCGATGAACTGGCACTTGCCGCGCTTGCGATCTTCTGCCGGCAGCCTTCGCCATGCGGGGTCAACTTTGTAAAATCCGAAATTCACATACTGACGGCGGTCGTCGCCGCTTGCTGCTTCCGGGTGCTTATGTTCACTCAAGACGAAAACTCCTTAGGGTTGGATCCTGAAACTTAAGCAATTGTGAGCCCTGATGAAGTTTCAATATAACATGAAATGTGGCGCGAGGAGGCGTGGCGCGCTGTGCGGCACAAACGCGCGAGCGGCGATTCCGTGGACGTAGCGCGGGACGCCCGCGCTACGTTCAAATGCCGGGCGCCGGCGCGCTCTTGATGGCGGCATTGATCTTGATCCGATATCGTAGAGAAGGGAATTGGTCACACTCAGGGGCTTGAAGCGGCCGGGGCGGTTAGGGGACGAGCACGACCGGCGCTCGCCAAAACGCGGCTTTCCGCCCCGTTGGGTCGAGCACAGTTACCTGGCAGTTGTAGTCGCCGGGCGGAAGCTGGTTGATCGCAATGCTGAAGCTGAGGGGCATGGTCTTGAGCCGGTTGTTCAAGCCCGCCGTCACCTCCAGCGGCTGCGTCTCGAACGCTTTCTGCTGGGCGTGATAGAAACTTACGTACGCGATCAACGGTTGAGTGCTTGGCGCGGCCGGCTCGTAGGCCTGAAGGTAGATATACATCGCCCGGCTCCGGCTGAACACCCGCGTCACGCTGGGAATCAGTTTCTGCCCTTCCTGCACCAACGGGTTGGCCGACTCTTCTTTGTCCTTGGCCTTGATCGCGTTATAGAGGGCATCCTTGAGTTCGATGCGCTGACTGCTGAGGACTACGGAGCTGATGGGGATTCGCTGCTCCTCTTTGTTCAGATTAGGAATGACAAACGTGGTTTGATACGTTCCGATTCTGCCCGTCTCGTCATCCCGAGCAAGAAACTTGATCGTGTATTTTCCGGGAAGAATCGTGAAGCCCGTGTCGTATTCAATCGGCCGCTTGGATAATTCGATGGCCGTCGCATCGCTCAGCTTGATGTTCACTTTGTCGCGCACGTTGGTGATCGTGGAGCCGTAGCTGTCCTTGATCTCGCCGATGAAATCGATGAGGGTGTGCTCGGCGCCGCCGCGTTTGGCCAAAGCCAGTTCGCGCCCGGGAATCTTCACAATGATGGGGACAAAGTATTCGGCGCGATTCAACTGGAAGTAGTCTACTTCCATGGCGATGGTGAGCTCGGTAATCGGGTCTTCCAACATCAGGGCATCTTCAAGCTGCCGTTCCTTGTCGGCAGCGGTGAATTTGTTGAACGTCTTGCTGGCGTAATAGCCCTGGCGATAATCCAGGTTGACGGACAGGTTCCCGTTGAGCGAAATCTTGATGCGCCGGAATTTTCCATCTTGAGTTGTGATGCTCGTATAATACCCGATGATGTAATAGCTCGAAACGGAATCCTGCGCCCGCACGATACCTTTCGCCAAGTCGTTATAGTCGAGCAGTGCCTTGCCGCCGGTATCTCCCGCGAGCGCATAAAGGGTATCCTGTGACTGCTGGAAGTTTCCCATAAGAGCCGCGGCGCCGGAATACATGCCGATATTGCCCTGCGATCCTTGCGTGGCGTCTCCAAGTGGGGCTTGGGCCACCAAACCCCGCGCGTCGATGGGCCAGAACGACACACCGGCGCGGATGGCGGCGTCAATCGTGGCGTGGAGCTGCGCCTGGTTGTCGAGGCCATTCAGCCGCAAGCCGCTGGCGAAGTAGACGAGCAATTTCTTCTCGCTGAGCTGCCCCAACATTTTCGCGGCCGTCTGGAGCGCGGCCAACTGGCGGTCGGTGTTGAAGATATTGAACTCACTGTCGTCCTGGCCAAACGCCGCCCCGGTATCGGAAGTGCCGGCGTCGCTGGAGGATTCGCCATAGCCCTGGCCTTCTCCCACAATCATGGTTTCGATAATGCTCAACAGCCGGTTGCGGTCATCGGTGAAATCCTGAAGGACGTCAACGGCGCCGCCCGAGTATCGCAGGATGGAAACGCGATCCGCTTCGGTCATCTGCGTGCGGATGAATTTCTTCGCCGCAGCGAGCGCGCGCAACTGGTCCGCGGGCGGCATGGCCGTCAAGTCGAAGTACAGCGCCAGCAGGCGGCGGTCTTGGTATCGAAGTTTCCCGGGAGTTTCGGTGGTAATCCGAGTTCGGGAAAGCTTGTCGTAAACGGTGATGTTTTCGGGCTCGGGGCGAGCGGCGGGCGCGGCAAGGGGAGTCTCCGGCAGTTTCTGGAACTCGCAGAAACTGATGGCCTGCGGCACACCGTTTTCGGTGACCGTGAAGTCTTTTGCGGTCAACCCTTCAATGGGATTTCCCTTTTTGTCCTTCACCACCACCGCCTCGACGACGAGCTGAGTGCTGACGCGGATGGTGGCCGTACCATTGGCTTCAGGCGTCGCGTTCTGCCCGACCTGCTGTGCGGCGGCAGTGAGCGTCAAGAACAAAATCGCGGCAATAACCGGTCGCATAGTTCAAAACCTCAGTCGCAGTGTGGCTTGCATGCTGCGCATGGCATTGGCTGCGGTGGGCAATCCGAATTGCGCGCTGTTGACCGTCGTGTTCCAAGCCGTGAAGGTGACGTGATTGAGCAGGTTTGTCGAGTCGATACGAAAATCGAGATTGAAGCGGCCGCTCAGCCGGAAGGTGCGCCCCATGGATGTGTTCAATGTGAATTCGCTAGGGCCGATAATCGAATCTCTTCCGGCGTTTCCCCATTGGCCCGCGAGCGGCGCCGCGTAAGCCGCGGGGTTCAGAAACAGATCGGAGGGAGCAACGTAGAGAGGCGCGCCCGTATAGTCCGGCCGGATGCTTCCCGTCACACCCGTGCCCGGCACGGCGGCAAGATAGACGGGAGTTTCCGGCAAGCCACTGCCCACGGTGATTTGGGTGAGGATGGTCCACTCTTTAAAGAGCGTTCCCCTCCAGCCACTCAGCAGGGTTTCTCCCCCAAGCCCCATGCCGGTGGTGTATTGCGCCTGCACGTTCAGAAGATGGCGCTGATCGAAAGTCGAAAGCCCGCGTTCGGCTTCGAGATTCAGCCAATTCTGCGCGATCGTCGGGGAGCTCGGGCCGGAGCTCTGGGTTGTAGTAATTGACAGCGAGGTACCGGGAGGCGAATTTGCTGGCGTGGAGATTTGTGTGACCGGGGCCGCTCCCTCTCCCCCCAGTGCGGAGTCATCGTCGATGGATTTTGAGTAAGCATACTGGACCGTCGCGGTAAGACCGTTGTGCAGCCTTCGCCGCAATTGAACCTGTGCCGCCTCGCGCGTGGAATTGCCATTGGAGGCGAGATAAGCAAATCCGGCAGGACAGCTAGGGCAGGGGTTCGCCGCCCCGATGGGATAGGTATTCGGCAGAAATTCCTGCACGCCGCGTGTCCCCTTCGTTCCTAGGTACGTCGCCGTCAATTGCAGTGAGCCGGGCAGGTCGCGCTGAAGCGAGGCCTGCCAGTTCTGCGCATAGCCAACGCGGAAATTCGGATCGACGGCGTACACGTCTGACGTTACCGAGGAGCACGGGCTGAATCCATTCGCGAGGGTGAGCGGACAAGCCCCGCTGTTCTGCACGCTCAAACTCTTCGAAAGCGGCGCTTGCTGTGCCATTTGTTGCGCAATGGTCTGATAAACGGAAGTGTCGGAGTAGATTCCATATCCGGCGCGAACCAGGAGCGACGACCCGGAGATCGGGCGCCACGCAATCCCCACGCGCGGTTCAAGAATATGCTTGTCCGGCCGGACGAGAGAGTCGGGATATTTCTGGCCCGTCAGCGGCCCGACCGGATTGTTTGCCACGACCGGGTCTACCGCCGCAAAACCCGGAGTAATGTCCAGATTCACCAGGCGGCCATAGAGCTCGGTGATCGGCGCACCGTATTCCCAACGCAGCCCCATGTTCAGCGTGAATTGCGGACTCATTCTCCAATCGTCCGTGATGAAGGCGTCGTAAACGGATTCCCGAAAGTATTTGTCCGCATTGCCGAAAGCGAGCGAACTCGTGTCCGGGATCCCGAGCAGGAAGTCGGCGAAGTCCGAGCCCCCGACGGCGGCGCCGTTCACGCTTCCCTCGGTGGCCGCGCCGGTAAACGTAAACGTGCCGCGCGGGTTTTGTTGGGACAGGTAATTAAACTGCTGCCGGCGGAAGTCACCCCCCATCGTGATATTGTGCCGGTCGCGGCTCCATAACAGGGAATAAGATACGGCGTCTGTCTGATTGCGGTCGAAAGAGCTTTGCGCATCAGACAGTCCGGCGATGCCGCTCGAGAATGCGAGGCTCGGCGGACCCCAGTTGGCGGGGTCTTGATTATTCCCCGTGATTCCCACCTCGGCGGAGACGTTCTCGCGGTCCTTCCAAAAGGGCGTGGTCCTTGTTGCCAACCGGCTGAACCGGTAGCCAAGGGTCCCGAACAGCCGCTGGCTGACGCGGTGCGACCAATTGATGTTGGTGTTGATCCCCAGCACGTCCGTTCTGTCGAGAAAGCCGAAAAGATTCGGGCTGGCGGTCCTGGTGCTTTGAAATGCGAAGCCTCCATAAAGCTGATTCTTGGGGTTGATGGTCTGATTTAAGCGCGACAACAGCGCGTCCTGGTGTGTTTCGCTGAGGATCGGAATCTGATAGTTGTATTGCGGATCACCGCTAAAGGTCGGCAAGGGGTAAAAGTTCAACAAAGCCTTAGCCTGAGGACTGATCTGGGATAGGGGAATCATGCTCTGGGAGAAGGGCAGCCCGGTTGCCGGATTGAAGATCTCGATGGGCTGTCCCAACGCGTTCAATGCCTGGGAGAAATCTCCGCCGCGCTCCGCTGAATCCGGCACCAGAGCCGATTGCGTTGTGGCATCAGCATCTCGAGTCCACAGGTAAGCAACAAAAAAGTTCGGACCATGGCGGAGCAAATGCGGAATCTTCAGGGGGCCGCCCAGCGTCGCGATCCCCGTAATGCGGCTATACGCCGGCTTGGGGGTGTTCTGGCCGCTCAAGGAAAAAGGGCGGGCATCCAATGCGGAATTGTCGAAGATGAGGCCGAGCCCGCCGTTGTACAGCCCTCTCCCGCCGTTGCGATTGTTTCCGAAGGCAAAGGCTTGCGCGAACGGTGAAGCGGCGCCGTTGATGACGCTGCCATTGATGAGCAGACCGTCGACGGCGCGCTGGCTGAGGTCTTCCAGTTCCTTCTCAGGGGTCGCGAGACTCGTTGGCTTCGCTGGCTCGCTCTTGGCTTCCGCAGCCCCACCTCCAGCTCCCGGCACCGGGCGTAGGGGCACGCCATGGCCTGCCCCTACAATCTCGGCCTTGATTTGGTCGAGCGGCGCCAGCTTCAATTCCCATTTCGCCGCGGGCGTGTTCGGGCCGATCACCACATCCTGCTCGAGCGGCGCGAAGCCTGTCATCTCGACTTGGATCACCCATTTTCCATCTGCCAAGTCAGGAAACGAGTAGAGACCTTGTTGGTCGGTGCTGGTGACCAGATGTTTCGCGCCCTGAGTGGCGGTTACCGTTGCTCCAGGAACCGGGAGTCCGGTGAAAGTGACTTGTCCGTGGAACTCCGCAGCCGCCGCAAGGCTCAAGGCGACCAGCCAGGCCAAGAGGAAAAGGAGGGGAAGGGGGCGATGAGGGCGCCGCCGGGCAATCGCATCCGGCGCGTGCTGATCATCGATCTTTCCCGAGCCCACGTCCAAAGCCTTTCTCCTTTATTTTCAAGCACATTCAAGGTTCGAGTCGATAACTTGTTTATTTTTCAAGAACATTCAAGGTTCCAAGCGAATTTGCGAAGTGTCAAATTCTATCTCATTTATTTTCAGTAACATTCAAGGTTCGGCCCTTGATTTTTCGTCCCCCTTTTATTTCTCTTCGCCAAGTGGGGTTTTGTTTACTTTCGTATTTTCATTGTTTTAAACATGGGCTATCAAAATAGGCAAGTCTCGAATTCTTGCCTAACTTGCTGTGTTTTCATCAACATTCAAGGTTCGCGAAACCTGTCGCGGGCGGTCCAAATAAGCAATCATGGTGAATTATAGGCTTCCTTCCGAGCTCTGCGGAAAGGCTCTGCCTTTCCGCAGAGTGCGCGGCGGAGCCGCAGGTTGTACTCGAGCCACCGAACAGAGGATTGCAAAATATAGTGACCAATTGTTTTCGTAGCGCGGGCGTCTCGCCCGCTGGGGCGTGGGCATCCTGCCCGCGCGCTGGCGGGAGCGGGACGCTTCCGCGACAGCGGGCAAGATGCCCGCGCTACGTTCGTAATTTTCACCATATTTCGCAATTCTCAGTAGCGCCCTGCCTTCTCCGGCGGCGCGTCGTGTTCTTGCGGCAAGCCATAGCCTCTTGGTCGGTGACCTCGGTACAAGCGATATAGGCTCGATTGTAAGATACCATATGTGGCCTATCGCTGTCAAGTAGTTTATGTACGACATGGGTAACGGTGTCCGATAAATCGGAGGACAGTGGACAGTCTGCCCGAAAGCCTTTTTCCCTCCTAGCCACGACATGGCGAAGTGGCGGGAGACGCCCGCCTCCGGGTGCCGCCATTTCATGAAAGATTCGGTATGGTCCTAATTTAAACGTAACGCCGCCATCCTGGCGGCTCCTGTGCCGGCTGGAAGCCGGCGTGACGCCCAAATTAGGACCCTACCAAGAATTCCATCCCCCGTTTATTCTCCGCATACCTCTCGATGGGATCGACATTGCGCCAGGTCCTCACCGCTAATTCTGCGTGGGAGTCTTCTCCACGTTGTCGATGACGAGTCGTTCCACCGGAGCCCTGCGCGGTTCCAACCGGAGGCCGAGTTTTTTCACCGAGGCGAAAACACTTGATCCTCCACCGGGATCGGATGCCTCCGAGGCCGGTGACGCGCCTGGCGCCCCACCGCCGGGCGGGGGAATCGGCAGGTTCAAACCTTGCGCTCGCGCCATCGCCATAATATCGGCGAGGGAAATGTCCACGGCCACCTGATAGTTGCCCTTGAGGCCCGTCATGTCCACGACCTGGCGGCCCTCTCCGCCGCCCATCTGGAGGATGCTGGTCAACCTGTCGGCAAACCCCGCCATGGTCACCGAGCTGGATTCCAAACTCAGCGTCTGGGTCTCCATATCCATTCTCGTTGTGATGGTGCCCTTTTCGCCCATATTCATCGTCGTGGAGCCGTCGGGATTGCGGGTGACGCGCATGGGCCCGGTGGGAGTGTCGACCTTGATCTGGCCGGGCTTTAACGGAGCGTTCGCGTCAACCGGCTCGCTGGGCGGGGGTGCTTCCTTCAGCTTGGGCCCGTCCTTGGCCACCACCAGGGCAAGCACCGGCTGCTCCTGCGTGTCGCGATGAGCTGCCAGCTTGAAGCGTTCTTCCAGCAGCGCCTCCAACATTTTGGGGGCATCATCTTTGGAAGCTCCGTCGGGCAGCTTCGCCATAATGTCGAATCGCTCCGTAGCGAGCCACCCCGGGCCGGTAATCTGATAGGCCTTCACCTGATACGCGTTGGCGATCAGCTCTTTGAGCGGCATGTAGATGTACGTAGCTTGCGCTCCATCGATATGCGGTCCAAACCGCGGCATCCTTCCGGCTTGCACCTGCTCCTGCAACTTTGCCATGTCGAGGGAAGGAGAGGGCTTCACGGTAGCCACTTCGAAAGTGAGGTTGCTGGGGGCCGTCTGCCCAAGGGTCGCACCGGCTGCAAGGAGCAGGCTGACAGCGAAGGTGAGTCCAAAACCACTTCGCGTCTTCATCGATATCTCCTTTCCCTAATCCCCAACCCCTAATCCCTAACCCCTGCGCTTAATTCTCCGAAGGCTGCTCGACATGATCGATGATCAGGATGTCCACGGGGCCTTTGGTCGATTCCAGCTTCAGCCCAAGCTGCTCCTGAACCGCCGTAAAGACCGACGGCCCGGAAGCATCGGGCGGAGGGGCGTTGTCAGGTGGCGGGCCGCCGCCTGGCGGTCCCTGCATCATCCCTGCCGAGCTTTGGTCAGGCGTCCACTTCAGCGTGAAATCATAGTTGCCTTTGAGTCCCGTCCGATCCAGAACGTTGCGGCCCAATTGCTGGGCCAACTGCTGCACCAGAAAGGTCACGGGGACCCCTTGACCCGTTAGCTCGCCCGGTCCCATGCGCATCATGCCCCCATGTCCGAGGGCGTGGCCGTCAGGGCCTTTCATGCCATTGGGGTATGTGTCGCCGGCTTTCGCCTCCTGAAGTTTGGGACCGTTCTTGGCGACAACCAGCGCATAAACGGGATACTCTTTTGTCGCGTGACTCACCTTAAGTCCGAACCGATCCGCGAGCAACGACTGAATCAGCAATCCCATCTTCTCGTGACGCTGGTCGGGAGAGAGTTTCGACAGTTCTTCGGAGAGCCCATCCGGCTCCTTCGCGTCAATATCGTATTCATCGGAGGTGATCCAGCTTGGTCCCCCCGTGACCTGAAAGTCTCTGACGTCGTACGCAATGGCAATGAGTTGCTTTACCGTCGCGCCGGTGGTGGTGAACCTGCCGGGCTGAAACCTGATCCCGATACGCATGTCTCCGGAGCGATTCGGCTTGATGGAGGCAACCTCGAAAGACGGCGAGAGTGCGGCGGCGGTTGGCGCCGACTGCGCACGAGCTTGCGGCACATTTATGGGGCCGAGGACCACCGTCCCGGAAACAATGGCAATCAGCATCAACATCCAAATGAGATCACGCAATGTATGTGCACTTGGCGCCCATTTCGCCGACAAATGATTCGGGATCATGACTTGTCCTTTCTCTCGAGCCTTCGGAGAGTTTGGTGGCGTGTCAAGATGTTGCGTGGCGAGTATCCCTCACCCCGCCGGTGCAGCGGCGAGTTTGCCTGCCGCTAATTCTCCGAAGGCTGCTCGACATGATCGACGATAAGGATTTCCACCGGGCCTTTCGTCGATTCCAGCTTCAGCCCGAGCTGGTCTTGAATCGCCGTGAAAATCGAAGGCTCGGAAGAGTCGGCCGGAGGCGCGCTGCCCGCGGCCGGAGGTCCGCCCGGCGGCCCCATGGCCATTGCCGAGGGGTCTTGCTCGGGGTTCCACTTGAGCGTGAAGTCGTAGCTACCTTTTAGCCCCGTCTTGTCCACAACCTCGCGCCCCAGTTGCCGCGACAATAGCCGTGCCAGGGCCTCGATGGCAAGCCCTTGGCCCTCGACCTCGCCGAGGTCCATGCGCATCATCTGCGGCCCGCCGAGGGGCCGGCCGTCTGGTCCTTTAATTCCGTTCGGGTAAGTGTCGCCCGGTTTCGCCTCGTGAAGTTTGGGGCCGTTCTTCGCCACGACCAGCGCATAAACCATCGATTCCTTCGACTCGTGCCGCAACCTCAGCTTGAAGCGGTCGGCCAGCAGCCCCTGCACCAGCATTTGATGTTGCTGCCTCCTCTGGTCGGGAGGGAGTTTCTCGAATCGGGCGACGTCCGCGTCCGCCTCCTTGGCATCGATATCGTATCGTTCGGAATCGGTCCAGCCGGGCCCTCCCGAAACCTGCGTGTCTCTCACGTCGTACGCCAGCGCAATGAGCTGTTTCAGCGTCGCGCCGGTGGTTGTGAACCTGCCGGGCGCAAACTGGATCGCCACCATCATTCTCCCGGAAGCGTCCGGCTTGTTCGGCTTGATCGAGGCCACCTCGAACGACGGCGCGGGTGCCTCCGGGGTGGGTGTTGATTGCGCGCGAACCTGCGGGGCGTGCAGAAGACCGAACACGATGGGTCCGGCGACGGCTGCTAATCCGATCATGGCCAAGAGAAGTTTTCTGCCCAAAGAGAGCTGGGTTGTCAACCGTTTTGTCATAATGCGAATAATCCTTTCTTTGAGATCGGCGCCGGTGACTCCGGACACGCACGCCAGGGGCGATCCGACACAGAATTCACACGTCTTGAGAATGCTCTCCGCATACGCCTGCGGTGGATGCCCCAGCCGCAACACGTCTTCGTCGCAGGCGCGCTCGCGCTCCTCCACCAACTGCGCTCCCAGCCACCAAACCAGGGGATGAAACCAGAAAAGGGCTTCCACCAGCATGTGGAGCGCGGCGGCCAGATTATCGCGCCGGCGGACGTGCCACACTTCGTGCGCCAGAATCGCCTCGAGCTGCGCGTCGTCCAGGCGCTCGGAAATTCCTTCCGGCCATACCAGCACGGGCTTGACGATGCCGAAAATTCCCGGCTCAAGATGAGTCCGCGAGACTCGCATTTCGATTCGCTTCCCGACGCCGGCAAGATGCTCCCAGCGGCGCAGGGCTTCCAGTTCGCGGCCTTCCCGCGAGGGCACCGCTTCCCGCACGGCTGCGGAAATCCGCCGCCAGCGCGCGCACCACACCGCCAGAACTACCAGGAACCCGCAAAACCACACCGCCACCAGGACTGCCGGAAGGCCGCGGATCATTCTGAAGCGCAGACCTGCGTTTTGTGCAGGTCTGCGGCTTGTATCCGCCGCCTGGGCGGAAGCCGCTCGCGGCGTAAACGGCTGGCTGACTTCCTCCATCGCCCAGTAGACCCCGCCGGTGGCCGTCGGTCGGGCCCCGGCGATAGGCCGCCCCAAGTGGATTCCCACCGCAATCAGCAGGGAAAACGGAATCAGGAATTTCACCGAGGCCGCCAGCCAAAGGGCGTAGCGAGCTCCGGCGCGGTTCTTCCGCATCATCAGGGTCAGAATCCCTGCCAAAGCAAGACAGAGCGTCGATTGCCACAAATGATTCCCCAGCGCCGGTGCAGCGGCCGGCCAGATGGCGGACAAGTAGTTCGGGATCATCGCTTGCCCTTTCTTTCTCTCCCTACGCCAAGCCCGGCCCCTGGCACGGCACGCGACGTAGCGCCGGCATCTTGCCGGCATGGCTTGCCGCCAGGATGGCGGCGTTACGTTCTCTCCAGCTTGCGGAGGGTCTTCTCGGCTTCCTTTACATCCTCGATTGTGAGTTTGCCGGACTCAATCAGATGTGCCATGACGGGCTGAGAGCGCCCGCCGAATAGCGCCAGCAGATCGTCAATCAGCCTCCGCTGCGCAGCGTCGCGGGAGACGGCCGCTGCGAAGATGTGAAAATTACCCACCTTCCTAATGCGGCGCAGTGCCTTTTTTCCCTCCAGGCGATAAACAGTGGTCTGGATGGTGGTGTAGGCCGGGCGATTCTTCTCGGGAAATGCTTCCTGAATCTCGCGAATAGAGGCTTCACCCCGCGTCCACAGCGTCTCCATGATTTGAAGTTCGAGCTTGGTTAATTTGGGTTCGGCCATCTGCATCTCCTATATCCGTGTGTAATTCTACTACGACTATAGTTGATGTCAAGCCTTTTTTGCCGCCGGTTTCTGCGGCCACCCTGGTTGTGTTGATGGGCGCCGCGGGGCCGTCGAATTCTCGCATGAACTGGGAAGGTGAGAAGAAGACAAAGCAGTTGCTAATTCCGATCTCAGGGCCTCGCGTCTCTGTGTGGGATTGCTTGTTTTTTCAGAGTTTCATGAGACGTGGGCCACATTTTGCCGGCCCTGCCCGGCCCAGAACTAGGCTACTGTCACAGGCATTTTCAAATTGTTGAAAATAAAGGGGAAATTCCTCGAGCTTGAGTGCAAGAAAAGTGAGACGTGGAAGCCCGCGCCTTGCCATGATCACCCGAATCCAGCGCGCAGTCGTCGGGTCCCACCTTGCTCCGAACTTCCAAATCCGATGACCTATTCATACCGCAGCGCGACCATAGGATTGACCTTGGTCGCACGGCGGGCGGGTAGGTAACCGGCGATGAGTGCGACGACCGACAGCACCGCGACCGCCGCAACCATGGTTACTGTATCTCGCGGTCCAAGTCCGAACAGCAATTGCTGGAGCACGCGCGAGGCAATCAGCGAGATGCCGATGCCCGCAAGGACGGCGAGGGCCAGAACGGAAATAACATTGTGCATGACCAGGCGCAGAATCGAACCCGGCTCCGCCCCCAGCGCCATGCGGATGCCAAACTCCCTTTGTCTCTGGGCCACCAGATAGCTGAGCGTGCCGTAAAGGCCAATCATCGCCAGCAGCAGCGCCAGGGCGCCGAAAAAGCCGGAAAGCAGCGCGAGCAGTCGCTCCTGGACCATCGAGTCGTTTACCTGCTCGGCCAAGGTATGAAACTCGAGTGGAATCTCCTTGTTCACTCCCGCCACGGAAGCCTGGACCGCCGAGACCAGCGCCGAGGGCCTTACCGCCGTGCGCAATTCGAAGCTCTCCGACTGAAAGAATGCGGGGGCCTGTGTCACCGGGAGGAACGCAATGGGATGGGTGTCTTCACGAACCGACTCGTACTTGGAATCCTTTACCAGTCCCACAACCTCGATGGGCGGGCCGAGCTGCCCCGAAAACTGAACGGTGCGGAAAGTCTTGCCGAGGGGAGTCATGTTCGGAAAGAACCGGCGCGCCAGGGTCTGATTGACGATCGCTACCGCGGGTGCGGTCTTGGTGTCGCCACTCGAAAAATTGCGGCCGGCCAGGAGCGGCGCGTGCAGGGTCGCAAAATACCCCGGCGAAACGCCGTTGAACCAGGCAAGGGCGTCGTCACCGGTTAAGGCCTTGGACCAGTCTGTACTAATGATTGGGTTCCACGCGCCCCCCTCGATGGGCGGTATCAGGGAGCGGCCCACCGAAACGACGCCGGGAAGGGCGCCCAGCCGGCTTTCGATCTGGTCGAACGTGGAGAACTGCTGGTCGGGCGGCACCTTCGCAGTCTGGAGATTAGCATTGACCAGCAAAATGTTGTCGCGGTCAAATCCCACGTCGAGCGTCGAGAGCTTCGCGAAGCTTCGTAGGAGCAAGCCGGCGGCCACCAGCAGGACCAGCGATAGCGCCACCTGCGTGGAGACAATCCACTGGCGAGCGCGGAAGCGCACATGACGCTCGCCTTCGAGGGCTTGGCTGCCTTTCATGGCCGAGGTCAGCGATACTCGGGTAGAGCGAAAGGCTGGCAGGACACCGAACAGAAGGCCCGTCAGCAAGGCCATTGCCGCCGTAAATCCCAGGACGCGGCCATCGAGCGAAAGGTCCAGGTACACGGCGTTCCTGGCCGTCGAGATGTACCGCACCAGCAGTGCAGTCCCCCAGCGTGCGAACAGAATTCCCAGCATCGCCCCGCCCGAAGAAAGCAGGACGCATTCGGTCAGCAACTGCCGGATCAACCGGAAGCGGCTGGCGCCTAGAGCCTGCCGCAGTGCAATCTCTTTGTGCCGAGCGGCGGCGCGGGCCAACATCAAGCTGGCGATATTGGCGCAGGCGATCAGCAACACCAGTCCGACGACGGCCATCAGAATGTTGAGCGGCTGGTCGAACTGCTCGCGCAAACTGAAAGGCGAAAGGCCGGTGGCGGCTGGAGTTGCCAAGAACACCCTTTCCAGGAAGTCCTTCCGGCTGTTCGGGTTCATGTCCTGAGGCACGGCTGCCGAAAAGACTTGCGGCGAGAGCCCTCCCAGCCGGGTTGTCAACTGGGCGCGGCTGACACCGGGCTTGGGGCGGCCGGCGACGCTCAGCCACCACCAACTGCGTTCATCAAGCCGCGATTCCTTGCCGTCAAACATTGCGGCGGTGCAGATCGGAATCGCCACATCGAACTTGCTACCAACGTCCATACCGTAGAAGCCGGCAGGCGCCACGCCGACGACTTCAAAGAGGTGGGTGCTGAGCGAAAGCGTGCTGCCGATGGCGCCCGGGGCGCCACCATAGTGTTCCTGCCAGAAGCCGTAGCTCAGTACCGCCGCGCCCGGGCACCCTCGCTGGTCGTCGGACGGCGCAATCAAACGACCGGCGGCGGGGCGAAGTCCAAGAACTCGGAAGAATTCGCCGCTCACCCAGATTCCCTGAGCGTAATGCACGGCTCCGCCCCGCGCCAGGTCGAACCGGTCTCCGCTCCACGCGAAGACGCCGGAAAAAACGTCTTGACGGTCGCGCAATTGCTCCCAAAGCGGATTCGTGAAACTGCTGCGGGCTTCGCCGGCCCTGCGCGGGGTTCGGAATTGCACCTGCATCAGCTCCTCGGGCCTCTGCACCGGAAGGGTTTTCAGCATCAAGGTGTCGATCAGGCTGAAGATCGCCGTATTGGCGCCAATTCCAATGGCCAGGGTGAGAACCGCCACCGCCGTGAAGCCGGGGTTTTTGGCCAACATGCGCAGGCCGAAGCGGAGGTCTTGCACGAGGTGGTCCCACCAGAGCCAGCGGCCGGATTCGTAGAAGCGCTCCCGGGCCCGGGTCACGTTGCCGAAGGCACGCCGCGCCGCCGCGCGAGCCTCTTCTTCGCTCAAGCCCTGCTCTTGCAATTGTTGCGCCTCGAGTTCGAGGTGCGCTTCGATCTCCGCGGAGAAATCGCTCGGCTTGCGTTTTCGCCAGAACATGGCCTAACCCTCCCCGGCCTCGGGTCCCAGAACCCGCCCGATGGCCGCCGCCAGTCGCCGCCACTTGGTGGTTTCATTGACGAGTTGTTTGCGGCCCAGTCGTGTGAGCGTGTAGAAGCGCGCCTTGCGGTTATTCGTGGAGGTCCCCCACTCGGCGGCGATCCAACCCCGCTCTTCCAGGCGCTGAAGAGCGGGATAAAGCGCCCCGTGCTCGACCAGCAGTTCGTCCTCGGACGTCTGCTGAATGGCCCTTCCGATGCCCTGCCCATGCTGCGGGCCGAAGATCAGCGTCCGCAAAATCAGCAGGTCCAGCGTGCCTTGCAAGAGTTCCAGCCGTTCTTTCTCTTTTTGGGTAGACATATAACCCAAGTATCCACACTTTAGGTAAGATGTCAACCCAAAAAGCTGTGAGCTACGTCACGGCAGTCGTGACTGTCGCTCCATGCTGTTCTCGACCTTTATTGAACAGTGTGCAAGGCCTCATAAGCATCTTTCACCCCAGGATCGTTGAATCGCCACGCCTTTTTACCTCGGAGGGTCGCCTGCCCTCGCCCCGGCTTCCGCGGAGCGCGACACCACGTGGGGGTCCTGATAGAGCGCGCGCAGGGCGTCAGACTGATCGGGTGACGCCGCTACGTCCGTCGAGACGAGGAACCATGCCCAGCGGGGTTGTTGTGTGAAAACTTCGGCGGGCGGGAGCTTGCCGCTCAACCCAAGGCCAATCACCTTGCCTACGCCCTCCTCGGACAGCCCGACATCAAGGGGAAAGCGAAAGCTTCCGCCCGCGACGTCCGCCGAGAGCGCGTCAACGTAGGTCAGTCCCGGGAAGAAGTCGGTATAGCGGCCGGGCGCACCGGGCCCGAATCCCGGAGCGGCGGCTACCCACACCCAGATGAGGTTTCGTAAGCTATGAGTATTGACCAGGCGTTCATACAACTGGCGATAGAGCACTGCCGAGCCTTGGACCCCCTTCCGGCCCGCCCACCAGAAATGCGAGCCGTTGCTCTCCGGGTACGGCCGCCAGAGGACAGGAACCCCGGCATCCTGCAACTGCTTCAAGTAGGCCGCCACCTGATCCACCTGATCACACCAGCGCTTGTGAAGACCGGTGCCGGATGTAAGCAGCTCACTCCATTCAAAATCCGTCAACTGCCCCGAGGCACTGTCAGTCGTGGGTGGGTCGTCGGTGGGGCGCGGCGCGCGCCAAGTCAAACTCACGATGGCGCTGTTCTGGTATTGGTGCTTGGCCTCGTCGACGATGGCCTGCCGGGCAGCATCCAGCCCGCTCCCGGCCTTGTTGGGGATCGCCAAATCCTGCCCGTAGATCACCGGATACTTGCCGGTCGAGGCAAAGACCCGGTCGGTCAGCTCCGTGGCTGAGGACGGAGGATTTTCCTGGCCACTGAGCGTGGTTTTTCCCGAAGCGCTATGCAAGCGCGCCAGCAAAGACTTGGCTTCCGGTGTAGCTCCGGACGTGACCGGCTGGGGATTCGGCGGCGCGGAGGCATGGCGAATCGCCGCCATCGGTTCGGCCACTTGTGGATCGTCACGAGTGAGAATGTTCGGGCTATTGAAGATCGCGCGTAGGGCCTCGGGGGGGTTGAAGTCGACGATGTTGGCCCAAATCATGAACCACGTCCACCCGGGCTGCGCCTTCAGGACATCCGGAGTGGGGGCCGTTCCAACTTCGCCCAATGCGATCGGCTTGCCTGCGGCCAGGCCCAGCAGGTCGTCGTAATAGCTCTGTTTGAACTGGCCATACACGTCAACCGAAAGGACGTCCACGTACTTCTGGCCGGGGAAGTAGTCGGCGTAGGGCCCCGGTCCCGTGGAGTCTTGCCCCGGAGAGTTGACGTTCCATACCCAGACGAGATTGTCGAGGTGGTGATGATTCACCAAGCGGTCGAACTCTTGACGGTAGAGCGCGGCAGACCCCTCTTCTCCCTTTCGCCCACCCCACCAGAACCAGTTGCCGTTCATTTCGTGATAGGGACGCCAGAGGATGGGGATGCGCGCATCGCGCAATTGCTCCAGATAGCCCGCCACCACATCCACTTGCGCGCACCATCGCGTGTTCAGAGCGGTACCCGGCGTGAGCAACTCTCTCCACTCGAAATCGGAGAGGTGGCTGAGGACGTTTTCGTTAAACACAACCGGTTCGTCGAAGGTCGGCCTGACTTCATGCCAGGTCAGCGTGATGAGAGCGCCGTTCTGGTATTGCCGTTTAACCTCTTGGATCATTGCCGGACGAGCCTCGACCGAGTCTTTGTCTTCGCCGCCGGAGAAACCGAAATCCTGCCCGAACAGCGCCGGATACTTGCCGGTCAGATCGTAAGTGCGGTCCGTCCAGCGGGAAATGCTGTTGGGAAAGTTATGCTGACCCGCGAGGGTATGATGACCCGAGATGGAATACAGATATTGCAGCAGGGCCCGTGCTTCGGGTGAAGCATGCGGGTTGGCCGGCTCGTGCTGCGTCGCGCTCGTCGGCGTCTGAGCTGCTTTCGGAACTGCGCACGGAATCACCAGAATAAATGCGACGGATATAATGATTCGCCATTTCATTTTGATCCCCTCCCCTAGGACAACAAGAGAATGTAAATGCTTGATTGTCTGCCCGGATGATGGGTCCAGTCGAGACCCGGCTGCCAGCCCTTTGTGCATGGGATTTATGTGCATGTATTCCAGGTGCTCATGGAAGTCCCTCTCGTCGCGCACAAAGCGACCCGTAACGCGCAGACGGTGGGCGTTTGACACGCCCGCAGATTACCACCACGGCCCAGGGCCTTCAAGCATCCACGGGGAGGGCAGTCATTGCAGCCACCATCGACTGGACGTAAGGCATCGTGGGAATGCCCAACGGGCAGAAAAGCGCTGTCCGTGGGTGCTTAAGGCTGAGGTCATAAGGGATCTCCCTGTTCGCAAAGGAATAGAGGCTGACAGGAAAGGTCTGTGGCGACAAATTGCCCTTGACGGCTGCTGTCCTGAGTGTATACTGGCGGAGGATTGGCGGCTAGTGTCTTCCCTCCTCCTGTGTCTCTAGCTTCCATTCATAGGGCGCGGTGCTTATGAGGTTGCTCTGGGGCTCCGCCGGTCTTGCTCAGCAGTTCCTATCACTTCCTCTTGAAGATTCGACGAGTCCAACCGAGTCAAACGAAGGGTTACGGGATTAAGGGCCCATTACGCTTCTTGGTTCGAAGGCGGCAGAATCGCTGACGGGAGATTACAGCCTCCCCGGCGCGACAACTGAAGCACAGATAAACCCCGCCCGAACTAGGAGGCGTACGGCGGAAGCAAGTGGATTGGGGGGAGGAAACCATGAACCCAACGCCAAAGAAACAAGGCGAACCAGATCCGGGGGGCACGGTGCTCCTGGTCGATGAAGATTCTGAGTATCTCGAGCACCTACGGAGAGTTACCGAGAGGGCAGGGCATTGCGTTCATGCTTGTAATTCGTATGCCGAAGGCATCCGTCAACTGGAATCCGGAGCTTTCGGATTCATCGTCGTGGGTCAGGGGAGCCATTTATTCGAGGGGCGTTGCGTGGTTGAGCGCGCTATCAAATTCAATCGCCGGTTGCCCGTGGTCGTGGTGGCACGGCAGCTCGAAATGGAGTGCTACTTGGAAGCGATGGAGCTGGGGGCTGTTGATTATGTCGCAGATCCTTCTGTGGGAGCGGAGATCGCCCGACTCCTGCGTAACCATTTGCGCCATCACCATGCCTGAATAGAGAGCCTGGAGCCAGAGACCCTTTTCAGAATGAGTCACCGCCTACCTTCGAACTCCTTGCAATTATGAGTAAGCAGGGGCTATACTTACTTTGGCGAACGCACATAGTGGGCGAAAGCCCACTTTTTTGTTAGGCTGCGGGTCGGATTCGACTGAGCGCGGACCTGCCAGAGTAGGGGATTGCGCGGTCGCCGAGCTCGATGGTTGATCTGGAAACAATCCGGGTGATGGCGGAGCGGGTAGCGACTTCCGAGGGTTTACACCTGGTCGATGTGGAACTCAAGGGGGGCAACTCGAATGCCCTGTTGCGCGTTTACATCGACAAGGCAGCGGGGGTTTCACACGCCGATTGCGCACTGGTCAGCGAGCAACTAAGCGCCATGCTGGATGTCGAGGACTTGTTTCCGGGACGGTATGTGCTGGAAGTTTCCTCGCCGGGGTTGGATCGGAAGCTGACCAAGCCGAGTGACTTCTCTTATTTTGTGGGACGGCGGGCGCGCCTGGTGCTGAAGGAAGCGATGGGGGAGCAAAAGGTTCTGGAAGGGCGCCTGGCGGGGTTTGAGAATGGCCGGGTTCGATTGGACCTGGGTGAGCACGGCCTGGAAGAACTTGAGCTCGCCAACATTCGGAAGGCGCAGTTAGTTGTAGAGGTGTGAGATCGGGTCATCAAATGATCGGGTCATCTGGCCATCGGGTCATTGAAAAGCTGTTAGTTACCCATTGCACTCGGTACGCGGATATCTAGGCATTGCGGGCACGGACTACGGACTGCGGAAAGCCTTTCAATGACCCGATGGCCCGATGTTGAGATGGCCCGATGATCCGATTCCAAAAGAGGAAAATCTGTGACGACAAGTCTTTTGTTTCAAACGATTGATCAGTTAAGCCGTGAAAAGGGAATTGACGCGCAGATTATTATCTCTGCTGTAGAAGATGCCATTCTGGTGGCCGCGCGGAAGTATTACAAAACCGCGGAGGACCTTCAGTCGCATTTCAATAAAGACACCGGCTTGGTGGAAGTCCACGCCGTGAAGAAGGTTGTCGAGGACGTTCAGGACCCTGACCACGAAATCAGCCTGAAGGATGCGCAGAAATATAACGCCGAGGTGGCCGTCGAGGGCGAGGTGCGAATTCCCAAGCCCACCGACGTGCTCGGACGCATTGCCGCGCAGGCCGCCAAGCAAGTGATTTTCCAGAAGGTGCGTGAGGCCGAGCGCGATACCGTCTACGCCGAGTACTACCAGCGCGTCGGCGAACTGGTGAACTGCACCGTGAAGCGCATGGAGGGGCCCGACGTTATCGTGGATTTGGGACGTACCGAAGCCCGCATGCCGCGCAAGGAGCAATCGCGGCTGGAAACCTACCAGATTGGCGACCGCATTCGCGCCGTAATCAAGGAAGTCGATCGCGCCGCGCGCGGGCCGCAGGTGATCGTCTCCCGTGCAGACGCCCTGCTGGTGCAAAAGCTCTTCGAGATGGAAGTTCCCGAAATCTATGACACGACCGTCGTGATCAAGGCCATCGCTCGCGAGGCGGGAGAGCGGACCAAAGTGGCGGTTTACTCGAAGGATCCGGACGTCGACTGCGTGGGCGCGTGCGTCGGCATGAAGGGCATGCGCGTGCAGTCCATCATTCGCGAATTGCGCGGGGAAAAGATCGATATCATCGAGTACAACGATGATCCGCTGGTCTTCGCCGCCAACGCCCTGAGCCCGGCGAAAATCAATCACGTTTCCGTTCTCGATATGGGAGAGAAACACTTGGAAGTCATTGTCGATGATTCCCAATTGTCGCTCGCCATCGGCAAGAAAGGCCAGAACGTTCGGCTGGCCGCTAAACTTTTGGTGTGGCACATCGACATCAAGAGCGAGGAAGAGAAACGGCAGGAAATCGAATCGCAAATGGCCGCCATGGCCATGCGCGGAGCACCCATCTCCGAGTTGGGGGGGTTGGGCGAGAAGACGCTGTCAAAGCTGCGTGAACATGGAATTGAAAGCGTCGAACAGTTGGCGCAAATGACTCCTGAGGACCTGATGCAGATTCAGGGCGTGGGAGAGAAAACCGTGGAGCGCATCCGCCGCGTGGTGACGGATTACTTTGAGCGCGACCAGTCAGGTGAAGGACAGGCAGAGGAAAGCGTCGAAACACCGGTTGATGATGTGGAAGGCGCTGAAGCCCCTGTTGACGCTGCGGAAGGCGCAGCGGCACCGGCTGAAGTGGCGGAAGGCGAGCTGGCAGAGCCGGCAGAAGCGTCCGAAACTCCGGCATCAGAGGCGGCCACCGCGAGTTCCCCGGCAGAAGGAACCGTTGCGGCTGAGCAAACTGCTGGTACGGCGGAAGCTGACGGCCCGGAAGCAGTGAAGAAGCCCGCGGCAGACGATGAAAGTAACTAATAAGTGGAGTCTTCAGGCGAGGTCGAACCCCAAGGATCCGGGTGGGCCCGGATCGCCTGGAGCGGGAGGTGAAGAAAAACAATTAAGGCTGCCAGGGCTTCTATCGAACCGGCCGGCAGAATGCTAACGCCCAATGCCTGGGCGGTGGTAAGGGAGAAAGAGACTGACGCATGGGGAAGATTAGGATCAACGAACTGGCACGCGAACTGGAAGTGAAGAGCAACGTGGTTATCGAGTACTTGGCCGAGGCGGGAATTCCGGACAAGAAGTCTCACTCCAGTGCGCTCGACGACGACCTCGCAGACAAAGTTCGGGCGCACTTCCGTGTCGGCGGAGAACCTGCCACAGAACCTGAAAAGGTGGAGAAGGCTGCTCCCGCGCCCGTGCAACCCGCGCCGGTGGTCGAAGCGCCACATGTCCCTGCGGGGCTGGATCTGAAAAAATTACACGACTTCAAGTCAGATATCCACCCGCTGACCCGCTCGATTGCGGACATTAAGGCGACCGCGCGCAGGGCTGTTGTCCCGCCTACGCCCCCGCCTAAGCCCCTTGTCCCACCTCCAGCCGCGGGACCCGCTACTTCGCCGATTGCCCCTAAGCACGTGCCCTCTGTGGAGCGGCCGCTTGATCGGCCAGCCCCCGTCGCGCCTGCCGTGATCAGTAGCGCCACTGGTGGATCTCCCGGAGCCGCCCGGAGCCCCGTGCCCACTCCCGCGCCGCCCATCGGACGCCCAATACCCACCCGACCTGGGCCGGCGGTTTTACCCGCGAAAGGCGGGGCAGAAGGTCCTTCCGCACCCGTCGCTCGCGCCAGTGCCGGAGGCGAAGTTTCCGTTCCCAGCAGACCGCCGGAGATGCCTCCTCCGCCCCCACCGGGTTCGCAACAAAGAGGGGGCATGCGTCCGCAACAACGGCCAGGCCGGCACGGAGCCCCCAGTTCGAACCAACCGATCTATCCGCAGGCGGTCATGCAGAAACCCGCGCCCGCGCGGCCATCTCCTACGCGTCGCCCAGGTGAACCCCGCCCCATGCATCCGACCTCGGCGCGTCCAGCCGCAGGCGGGGTGGTGGCGACGGGAGGGCATCCCGCAGCTCGCCCCCCGATGGGCCGCCCGGCAGCGCCTATGATGCGGCGCGGCCCGGCGCCTTCGATGATGCCTCCTCGGCCCGCAGTGCCGGAAGAGGTCCCGATCACGCGGAAGATTACCATCAGCGAAGGGATTGCGATCAAGGAGCTTTCAGAAAAGCTCGAAGCGCGAGCCAAAGACGTGATCAAACGGCTGCTGGACAAAGGCATCTTCGCTACGATTAACCAAACCCTCGACGGCCCCACGGCCGTGGAAATTGCCCGCAGCTTTGGCGCGGAAGCCGCTATTGTCAGTTACGAGGAAGAGGTCCTCCAGGAAGTTGAAGAGTCGGACCGCCCGGAAGATCTCCGTCCGCGAGCTCCGGTGGTCACCGTGATGGGCCATGTCGATCACGGCAAGACTTCGCTCTTGGATGCGTTCCGCGAAACCAACGTGGCTGCGCACGAGGCGGGTGGCATTACGCAGAGCATCGGCGCCTATCAGGTGGTGGGGCAGGGGCGAAAGGTGACCTTCATCGATACTCCCGGCCACGAAGCCTTCACCTTGATGCGGGCGCGCGGCGCTCGCGTGACCGATGTTGTGGTGCTGGTGATTGCCGCCGATGATGGCATCATGCCGCAAACTCTCGAAGCCATCAATCACGCGCGGGCCGCCAAGGTGCCGATTGTCGTGGCCATTAACAAGATCGACAAGCCAGATGCCCAGCCGGAACGCGTCAAGCGCCAGTTGGCCGACCACGACCTGATGCCGGAAGAGTGGGGCGGGCAGACCGTGACGGTGGAGGTCTCGGCCAAGCAACACAAGAACCTTGATTTGCTGCTGGAAATGATTTTGCTCGTCGCCGATCTGCAAGCCTTGAAGGCCAACCCCAAGCGCCTGGCTAACGGGACGGTCCTGGAAGCCAAACTCGACCGCGGGCGCGGTCCCGTGGCGACAGTGCTGATACAAAACGGGACATTGCGAATCGGCGATTCCTTCATCGTCGGCGCAATTTACGGCAAGGTGCGAGCTTTGTTTGACGACCACGGACGGCCGGTGTTGGACGCTCCTCCATCGACCCCTACGGAAGTCCTCGGGCTGGAGGATGTTCCCCAGGCCGGCGACCGCCTCCAGGTGATCGCGGATACGCTCAAGGCACGGCAAATTGCCCTGCACCGGCAGGGAAAGCTCCGTGACGCGGCGCTGGCCAAGTCGGCGCGACTTACCCTCGAGCAATTGCACGAACAATTGGCGGCGGGGGATGTCAAGGATCTGCCCCTCATCATCAAGGCGGACGTGCAAGGGTCAGTAGAGGTTCTCTCTGAAACCCTGATCAAGCTGAGCACTGACAGGGTGAAGATCAAGGTCATCCATGCGGGAGCCGGCGCCATTACGGAGTCAGACGTGCTTCTGGCTTCGGCGTCCAATGCCGTCATCATCGGCTTCAACGTGCGGCCGGAGAGGAAAGCGACGGAGTTGGCACAGCTTGAGACAGTTGATATCCGTTTGCACACCATCATCTACAACGTCACTGACGAAATCAAAAAAGCCATGGTGGGGTTGCTGGCCATCAGCTACAAAGAAACGTCCCTGGGACGAGCGGACGTTCGCGACACTTTCCGTATCACCAAAGTCGGAACCGTGGCTGGATGTTATATCCAGGACGGCAAGATCGCGCGGGATTCGCAGATCCGGCTGGTGCGCGACCATGTGGTTGTTCACGAGGGCAAAATCCGGTCCTTGCGCCGCTTCAAGGATGATGTGGCGGAAGTGAAGTCGGGAATGGAGTGCGGGATTTCGCTCGAAAACTATAATGACGTCAAGGTCGGCGACGTCATTGAAGCTTACGTGAAGGAGAGAGTGTCCGAGCCTGCCATGGCCTGAAGGCGGGGGGGGGCCGAAACTCGAAAAACGAGATTCGAAACTCGTGAGTCGGGGGCCATGTTTTGAATTTCGTTTTTCGCGTTTCGAACCTGAGCCCCCAGCCCCCAAGAGTGGCAAACACGATGCCGGTTGGCGTTTTAACCCTGGAAATTCAGATCCCCTACGCGCATTCACTCAAAGAAAAGCGTGCGGTCCTGCGGAAGATAAAGGACCGCCTCCGGGCTCGTTTTAACGTGGCTGTGGCGGAGCTTGACCATCAAGACGTGTGGCAGCGCGCCACACTGGGAGTAGTTTCGATTTCCGACAGCCAAACGCTGTTGGATTCGGTTTTTCGCCAGGTTCTCGCGGAAGCAGAGAACGCTCTGGGTGATGATGTTGCTGACCACTTTTTGGAATTCTTTTAGCGGTGGCGAGTGACGAGCTAGCAAAAGATCAAAATTCGAAAATCGACCCCCGAAAATCGCGGCGAGTTTGGAATTTGGAGTTTCGACTTTCGTCTTTCGCTTGCTGGTCACCCGTCACTTGTTACTTCTTTCCTGCTGAGGGGTTCGCATGAGCATCGCCGGACGCCGGACAGATCGCTTGGGACATCAGATTCGTGTGGAGTTGGCGGACCTGATTTCGCGTCAGGTGAAAGATCCGCGAGTAGGGTTCGCCACGGTGACAAGGGTGGAGTTGACGGCTGACCTGCACCATGCCCGAGTCTATGTTTCGGTGTTAGGAAGCGCGGACGAGCAGCAGAGCAGCATCGAGGGGTTGTCCTCCGCGGCGGGATTTCTTCGCCATGAAATCGGCCACCGGCTTGCGCTGCGACGGGTACCGGAGCTGACCTTCATCCTGGATCCCGGCGCCGAAGCCGGCGAAAGGATCGAAATGCTTCTGCAACAAATCCACGAAAGTGCGAAGGATGAAGGCTGAAGGATGAAAGATGAAGTGTAAAGTCTGAAGCATAAAGGATGAGTCCTTCTACCTTTTACCCTTTACGATTTACCTTTTATCCTTCATCCTTCACCCTTTGACTTAAGATGATGGAATCCACTCCCCCAAAACCCGAAATCAATGGCGTTCTGGTGATCGACAAGCCTGCGGGCATCACCTCGCATGACGTTGTGGCGCAAGTCCGGAAGATTCTGCACCAGCGCCAGGTGGGCCACTTTGGAACGCTTGATCCATTCGCGACGGGTTTGCTGCCGGTCTCCGTGGGAAAGGCGACGCGATTCGCCCAATTCTACTTAAAGTCGCGCAAGGCCTACGAGGGCAGCATCCGGTTCGGTTTTTCCACTGACACTTATGACGCGACCGGGGAAGCCACGTCGGGGGCGGTCCCAGTGACTCTGGAAAAACTCGTGTTGGAAGACTACTTTCGCCAATTCACGGGGCGGTTGCTGCAAACTCCTCCGCCTTATTCCGCCAAGCGTATAGGGGGAGTGCGCGCTTACGAACTGGCGCGACAGCATAAGCCGGTAAACTTGACGCCGGTGGAGGTGGAAATCTACGCTCTGGAACTCCTAAGTATCGAAGGTGAGCAGGTGCGGTTCGCGGTCGAATGCTCCGGCGGGACGTATGTCCGCTCCCTGGCCCATGATCTCGGGCAGAAGTTGGGCTGCGGAGCGCATCTGGCCGGCCTGCGGCGCACCGCGGTGGCAGAGTTCATAATGAATCACGCGGTCACGCTCGAACGCCTGCACGAATCCGTGGAGCAGGGAAGCCTGGAATCCTGCCTGGTCCGGCTGGAAGCCCTGCTTCCCGATTGCCCGGAATTGGTGGTGCGGGGTCGCGAGGAAACCTCGGTACGGCACGGCCGCCCATTTGAACTAGCCCAGGCCTTGCGGCCGGGCCGGGGCGGCGCGCCGGGGCTGGCTCCCGCCGCGAGCCTCCTTAAAATTCTCGGCGCAGAGCGCCGCCTGATTGCCGTAGCGCGACACGTTTCCGGCGCCATCTACCATCCGAACCTCGTCCTGGTTTGATTCGCGGGGAAAGCTTCAGAAGAATCTTTCCAACAACATGTGCGGCGCGGCGATCAGCAACCCTTACGCGTGAAAGATCTCCTCACCGCTTGCCAACTTTTGCCACCCTCGACTGCCTCGCCATCAGACAAACCCCGCCTTTTCAATTCCCGCCGGTTCTGCCCGGCCTTTGGGCGAGGCCTTGCTACCGTTGAACCGTACGCAGAATCATGCCAACGAGGAGGTGTTGCATGAAGAAGAAAGGATCTCTCTGGTTAGGGTTGCCGGCACTCGTCCTTGCCATGGGGCTGTCGCCATTCATTCCAACCGTGCGGGCGCAGTCCCAAGACAAGCAACCGAGCACGCAGCAACAGCCTGGCCAGCAGAAAAGTAATGCGTTCGTTGGCCAGATTGTGAAAGCCAAGAACGGGCAGTTCGCATTGCTCGTTGACAAGCAGACAGGGTCGGGGTTTTACCTGGACGATCAAGCGTCGATCACATCCGTTCTATCCAAGGATTCGTCGAATCTGTTCGACGTGATTCAGGTCGTGCCCGGCCATGTGGGAGGCCAGTTCATGGACGGTTATCCTTCCACGTTCCGCATGTACTCCGTATGCTTGCCACTGCTCCGGGCTGAGGCTTCGGAGCAAGCGTAGATTCGCTTGGCGCAAGAGACGAAACATTTCGAGTGCCTCCCCCATAGACCACGTGCTGTATTTCCCGAGCTCCTCCCACATGTTCTGGTCGAAACCGGCGAGCGCACATCCGGGCGTCTCGAGCATGTGCCGGTAACGCCAACTCGTGACCAACTCATCTTCCGCAAGATGGGCAACGATCTCGACAATCGACCATTTCTGCGGCTCAGGCCTTCGCTTGAGTTGGTCATCCGGCACTCCTTCAATCAACAGGGCGATGACCCCCAATCCGTCGATAGGGGAGCAGAGCGGGTAGCAGGCCTTGGAGGACGATGGAGGGCAAGGGCTTGTAGTTTGGTGGGTTGGGCGATTGAAAGAAGTTTGGTGGGCGTCGAAGAGATT
>Ga0187868_1000171_pt1 | contig 58455 bp, 63 predicted proteins | sample June2016WEW_13_4_FD_133014 | JGI IMG/M metagenome (GOLD analysis project Ga0187868, IMG submission 133014) | Peatland microbial communities from SPRUCE experiment site at the Marcell Experimental Forest, Minnesota, USA - June2016WEW_13_40 | ecosystem: Environmental > Terrestrial > Soil >... | reverse complement strand
TTCCAGCCTGGAAACCAGTACTGGGGAACCACAACCCGGCAGGGTGACGTCGCTTGAATGTCAAGCGTCCAGTGCCTCGCGCTTTTGGGGGTTCCCGCAACCCGGCCCGCTCCTTCCAAAAGCTTCGGATCTGGAGTTGTGGAGCTTGAGTTTATTGAGTTTGGGAACAGGTGCTGGGCTTCTTCCTCGTTCGCGGAAATGGGTACGAGTTCCCCATGGGAGTCCAATGCGAAGACATCCGTACTTGGCGGCGCCAATCGCAATTTTCCATTGTCAAAGAAACCTTCACGGTACGTTGCTATGTCCAATGTAAAGGTCAAGTAAAGTGTGACCTCCAAAACGACCAGAGTGGATACGTGCGCACACCAGAGTTGAGGATCGCTCAATAGGACTCTTGCCTCTTTTCTCCAAAAGGCATCGAGCAGAAGAGCCACCAATAGGCTTTGTGCCAGGGTCGCACAACTCATAAACCGCCAGCTAAACTGGATATGCCGTAATAAGGAAATGTAGTGATAAATGGGCAGAGATATCGGCAACATCGTTGCAACACATCCACCAAGAACGAGAATCCAAAATATTACATTTGTCCGTGCTCGCCGATCAAATTTAAGATTGCAAACTGCCAAAATGGCTATCGCATAGACGAGAACGAAACCAAAGAAAATGTGGAGCAAGCGATTAGCGAAGATATCGTCCGGCATGGCGCTCAACATAATTGGTTTGCTCCACTCGAGTGATGGGAAAAATACTGATCTTGAGATGTCTTCTCCATTGGTCCAGAGCCAATCTGAAGCACGTATAATGGAACCATAAGCATACAGTGGCAACAGATATATTGCAGACAGTCCTACTGCAACCAGTCCGGCGGTTAAAAGCCTCTTAAAGGTCCGCCAACCACGAAACAGGGCAAACCCGGCAGCCACGGGAGCAAATGTCACGGCCGTAATCACATGTGTAAAAAAAAGGCAAGCAATCCACAGCGTAAGCTTGAGGGTTTCCGGAACACCTGCCTGCGCCCAACTCAAATTGGTGGTGCCGTTATGCTTTCCGTCCTGAAGCTGGTTTGTTCGCTTTAAAGTACGACTGAGGTCTTCCAGAGCACTGATGATCAATGGCATCCAGACAAACGCCCAGAATTCCGAATTGGCCCCGCGAGCCAGCAGGTCGATGGCATAGTGGTAGGGCACGGCCATATACACGACCGCTCCAACGACGGCTGCCCATTCGTTGACAACAAAACGTCGCAAGCAGCAGAGTGCACCGACTCCTGAGAGAATGAGGGCGAACGATGTAGTCCAAGCCAAGGCGAACCCCGCCTCCCCGCCTAAGGGGGCAAACCGCCAGAAAAGTGTTCCCACATAACAAGGCAAGGGAGGATTATAGAACAAGGACGGACTGCCAAATCCATTATTGGGTGTGGGAAACCACCGTGGATAAAGTTCGCCACCCCAGAATTGACGGGAAAAACATTCCAGATGACTAATATGAAAGCGCCCGTCATGCGTTGGATCCGGGTAACCGTACCGGATCATCGGGGTCGCGAGCAACAGTCCCGCTGCTACAACCAACAAGAGTCCACTTTTTCGTAATAAGGGCCGCACAGGCAGTAAATTTGCCAAAGATTTAATGGTTAATCCAGACTGTTTTGAGATTTCAGATGCCCAGATGCCCACGCCAACAAGCAGAAAATCCTGCCCTTAAGCGGCCTGAGCGAATTTTCATCTCACAGAGTTTCCTTCGTTGTTTTCCCGGCTATCCGCCAGATCAGCCGGGTGTTTCCTCAGCCGTATACAATAATCTGCCTCTGGTTTCAGAACCGGTGTACTCCCTCGCAATTCAGTCAGTTGGAATCGCCCGGGACTTCCGGAAGGAGATCAGCCGGTTGAGGTTATATTGCACCAGCACGACGGTTATAATTGGCGCCAGCTTAGCAAGATATTTGTTCCATGCAAAACAGTCAATCACTATGTACAACGTAGCGGCAGAGGTTGTCCAGCCGAGGAACGCAACGCCACAGAAGGAAAGAAAGCGGAGCGGCAGCCAGTCCCGGGTCTTGAAATTGAACAGTGCGTTCAGGGTGAAGGTGAATGCGGTGCCGGAGGCATAGCCGATAGCATTGGCAATCTGGTAATGCACAACATCCCACATGACCAACCCGGAATAAATCAGAAAATCCAGCGAGGCCCCGCACAGACCAATGGCACAATAGAGAACGAGTCGCCTGTTGCTGAAGTACAATGCTGTCAGGAAGGTCCTCATGGTTTAACCTGTGGGGGATCAACTTCATCTGAATCACTGCAACTTCGATTGATGGTAGATGTAGCGGTATTTCTTTGGCCATGAATCCGGAGATCGGTCGAGGCTGAAGTTACGCGGTAGCCCGGTGATGTAAGCACGTTTTTCAGACGTGAAAAGTTCCTCAACACACCGATGATCACCTTGGGAACCTTGCCTAGCGGAAGCCCGCGCGAAGCCCCCAGACGCTTGCGGTAAAGCACCGGCACTTCTTTTACCTCGAAGCCGCTGTAAATGGCCCGCAAGGCCAATTCTGAAGAAATAAGATGGCGGTTTACCCATGGCTCATTGGCAATCTTTCGGATCACACGAGCTTGGTAAATGCGAAACCCCGCATCGGCATCGTGAAGATTGACCCGAAAATATCGCCTTAACAGGAAGTTGTAAACCCCCGTCATCAGCCGCCGATAGAACTGGTCCCGCCTTCCGCTACGTATACCACTGATAATACCGTACCGATCGCAGTGCGGGTAGAGCTTCCAGAAATCCGTGAAGTCCTGCTTTCCTCCGGTGTCGCTGAAGAAGATGTACGGATTTCTGGCCAACATCACGGCATCGCGGAATGCCTTGGCGTAGCCCTTTCGTTCTTGGCTGGTCGAATGGATGATCCCCAATTCACCCTTCAGGCGTTCCAGAATCTTCTTTGTGCCGTCAGTGCTGCCGTCCTCGGCCACGATCAGTTCCGAACCGGGTAGTTTCTGAATGATTTTGGCATGGATCTCGCGGATTTCATGCTCAATCGTATTGGCCTCGTTGAAGACATTGATGATGACGCTTACGGGAGGATTTGGACTTGTTCCCGCAAGATTTGCCGGGAGAGCAACTAATTCAGTTTTGTTCATAGAAAACGATCGCCAAACCATCGAAAGCAGCCAGCCGCACCAACCATATTAGAACACAAGGAATTTGCCCTTTAGGCAAGCCCTAATTTTCATGAACTTCTCTCACTGTGCTTGTCGCATTCAGATGGTCGCGCCGGCAAGGGCCAGTTCATTCCGCAAGCTTTGGACTCGGTTCATCTTGCATGCTTTGGCGTTGTGGGTCTCAAGGACGAAGAATCTCCCGCGACCGCTGGATGGATCGCTCAAGGACCGCATCCATGTTGATGTATTCGAATTCGCCCAATCGCCCGTGAAGTATGAGTCCCAGTTGGCCCTCACAATATTCCCGCACCGCTTGCACATTGCAACGGTGATTGAGATCATAAATCACATAAGCGTGCTTTTGGCGAAAGACATCCTGCGCCAGGACCACCTCCCGTCCGTCAACGAGCCCCAACCTTACGATATCTTCCACGACCCGGTTCATTAGATCTGCATCGTTCATCCGGGAAATTTGGTCGCCGTCACGATACGTGACTTCCGCCATGATTCGACTGGTGCCATCACGCGCTTCTTCAGGCAGCAAAAAATCGATTTTTGAAACCCGGTGAAAGAGGGCTCCCTTGTCGGCCACCGTAAATGAAAGATTGTCGCCAAGGCGGTCGCGCGAAACATGAAGAGGGCAAATTGCAATCGAGTTGAACTTCAGATTTCCCGCAGCCTGCACGACCGCCTGGGGGGCGCGCGGCTCGAGTTTGGAGACCAAATCGGGAATGGGAATGGTGGAGATCAGCCGGTCATAGGATCGCTCGATACCGCCGGATGCCAGCACTTGCCAACCATTGGCGGACCGGGTAACCCGTTGAACTTCAGTGCCGGTGTGAATGATAACCTTGGCGCCTAATTTTTGCAAAAAAGCTTTTACCAGCGACTGGATTCCGCCATGCTTGGGATAGTAAAAGTAGAGTTGATGCACATAACCTTCGGTGGAAACTCCTTGCGCACTCTTGATGATGTCTTCCGGCGGTGGCTTGGGAATCCGCTCAACCATCTGCGTATCCATAAATGCAGGATCGAATTTCCAGATCTTTTCATTATACGGCCGCAAATAGAGATTGGTGATTCCTTCCCCGAACGTCGCGAGGAAAAATTGGAGCATGTTTTGCGGCGTGTATTGTCCATAGGGATTGTTTAGAAATGTGTTGAGGCAGAAATCACGCTCCGCCGCCGAAAGCGCTGATAATTCATTCTCAAACGGGTACTTGATAAAGCGCCCGTCGTGAAAAATTTTGCTGGATCGCCGTAGTTTGTGCACATTGTCCCCCAACATGCCCACCATTAACTCGAGGACTGCAGTATTCTTTGAAAAGATGATATGCGGACCCACGTCGCATGCAACACCGGCAAAGGAATAGGAGCAGCACAAGCCGCCTGGATTCATGGTCTTCTCAAAAAGTTCGATGCTGCCGATTCGATCGCTCTCTTGCAGCAAATAGGCCAGTGAAATGCCGCCCAACCCGGCGCCAAGGATACCAATGTTCATAGTCTGGCCTTTTCCCGAACGACACAACCGGGATCATCGTTCGCATTTTTTCCCAAAGGGAAAACTTGGATCTTGAGATATTGATTCATGAACATGATGATTAGTGGATGACCTTTATTATACCGAGGTGCGGCACTTTTGGAGACGTTGCTTTCAGCGGATCAGGAAAATATCTGTCAATTCCAGACTGCAGGCAGTTCCAAAACCCATCCATTTCCCAATAAGTTCCGGCCAAAGGGCAACCAAGCAGCATAGCCAACCGAATGCCTGCCTGATGGCACCTCGATTTGCACCAAATCCGATTTTGCTTCGGTGCGCATAGGAAAATCTTTTTCCTGGCCTGAATCTGACGTCTTCCAACCTGGAAACCAGTATGTCGCTTCCATTGGTGCCAACGCCAGTCTGATACACACATAACAGGACTGCAGGCAGACGGCGGCAACCGATAAATTGCAGACAATCCCACTGATGAAAGGTTCATGGTGAAGCCGAGGTTGCTTTGGGTATGACCGATAAGCTCTCCGTCGGCACCTGCAAAACGATTGTTGCCGCGCAGTGCGGACATTTTATATTTTGATTGATCTCACGCTGATAAAATACGATGTGGCCACCACAATGGGCACAAGCAATCTTTAGATAGCCTTGATTCTCTTTCATCGGAAACAATAGCCAAGAACACGAACTGCCAATCAGTAAGTACAAAAAAGCGATCTCAAGAATCAATTCGGCAGTATGGGGCGAGACACCAAATGCATCCGCCAGACTGCCCAGATACCCGCTCAAGCCATTACCGTATGCCAGATGGTAAACCCAAAAATTCGCCGCCAATAAAAAAATAAATGTCTGCTTCAACCAGATCTTGTCTCCAAAAAAGCAAATCAGTGACATTACCAATTCAGCCGCACTGGCGATCCAAAATAAATACTGCATTGGAACCAGGAGTATCTGGTCATGCGGCTGCGTTAAACCGGCGCTGGCCCAATTAGCGATGATCATCGCTGTGGCCAAAGCCAGCAGCAATACTCCCGCTGAGACGGTGAAAAAGCGGATCACTTTTGCTTGCACATGTTGCATTTCTAATCCGTGAAAATGGGGACCCATAGATTCGTCCCGTTCAAGCAGGCTGCCTTGTCCGCAGCCGTTAATCCCAATACGGTAATGGATTCTTCCATAAATTTAGATTTTAATCTTCACACAAGAATTTCGCAAATTGCCGTGCCCGAGCACGCTCAGCAGCAACTGAAGCGGGTAAATGTTGCGAGTGATCCAGGATGAAGAGTTTCACGGGAATATCAGCTTTAGCAGCCAGGTCTTGATATTGTGTCAACTTTTCAGTTGGAACCCATTTGTCATCCCTGCCGCTTGCAATGAACACTTTCTTTTCGGGCAAGGTGGATAAATCGGGCAAAGAAATTGGGTCGAACAGAATCGTACCTTTCCATAGCCCGTTTTTTTTCGCCATGAGTTCCATTACGAACGACGATCCTATGTTGGATGCGTATAGATACATACGATTGGTGTCCACATTGGGATTTTTCGCCAATATCTCACAGAAACTCATTACACAAGACTCGTCAACGATGGCAAAGTAGAACCCCCCATTCGCGGCAACCTGGGCGTAGGGAAACCAGTTTGAAAAATCCCTGGTAATGATGACAGGATATTTCTTCTTAGGAGAAACGCGCCTTGGCTGCCACAGGTGGTAGGTGCGATCCCCCAACGCACCGGCGGCTACGCCAACCAATGGAGTCACGCTAACAGCGTATCTCAATGGGCGTTCCAGACTGGAAACCATGCAACGGTTGACTTGCGACTTGATATCATATTCCCAAATACCAGGAAACCCGCCTTCCGAACAGCCTGTGAAATATAAGTGATTGCTGCCCAAGGCCCAGTTTCTGATCCAACCTTGCCAGGGTTCACGGAGTGGTTCTAAGTCAAGTTTAGCCTTGATGCAAAACAAGGGTTCGCCTTTATTATAATCCACATAAACGTATTTTGTCACATGCTCGTTCCACGTCGCTTTTCGGACTGAGCTTTCGTTGCCGCGGAGTCTTTCGCCATTTGGCGTCCATTGGGTGCCAAGAGAAAAACGGCTCAAAAACCGCCCTTCTTTGCCGCTGCAATTTAACAGAAACTCTCCTGCTTGTGTTGAATAGGTGAAGTCCACCAACTGATACTGATTCGTGGTGGATTCCCACACTCTTTCTGGATGTTCGGAGTCTAATTGCAGAACCCAGAGTCCCCCGTCATTCCGCCAGGCGACCGAGTTTTGAGAGATGGCGGTCAGGTCTTCCAGTTTATCCTGGCTAATGCCTCTGAGATGCCGGGTAGTCACCCACTCGTCCCCTGACTGCTGTTCCACGACATACAGATCTTTTGTAAAAGAGGTCGAATAGGCAAACGCACGGGGCGTCAGCCAAGCGAGTTCGTAAAGATTCACGTCCGCTGTTATTCTCGCAACCTCTTCCCCGGAGATCCCGTTGCAGATCACGATTTTTTCCTCCCTCTGCTGTGGGTTAGACGGAAAAGCAAAAGCAAAAAAGCTGTCATCCGGCGACCATCCCAACATCGAAAAACGCTGCCAAGTATGGCACTTCTCCTTTTGTTCACACAAGAGCTTGCTTTTCCCGTTGGCGGTTATACAAAAGAACATGCCGACACCTTCCTCTGTGTCCTGGCAATAAACCAAACGAGTGTCAGTGCTGTTGGGAGTCAGGTCTTGCTTGAACTGCCTGATCGATGCTAACTCGGAAACAACGGCGTTGAAATGGGCAGGTCTGTGTGAAATAACAACGATGTGCCAGCCGATGAGGAGCAAAACCACGGCTATTGCCAGCACAATAGCAGTTGGATTGGCAGCCAGCTTCAACTGCGGTGTGTTCATCGAAATTCCATACGGCTGTTACTTCGGGATGACCGGCCTGACATCCCGTGGCAGCTTCAGGTCGTCTTCCGCGCCAGCACGCTTCGCCAGCCATTCGATGATGCGCCGGATGGCCAGCTGCAAGGCTTCATCTGAAGTGCGCGGCAGGGCAAAGCCCGCTTGGCGGAGTTTGGACGAATCCATTCTCGATTGCGGCACGTCGCCGGGCCAGCCGGCCGCGGAATCCCCGTAATGAATGGCCGTCCGGCCGCGGAATCCCAGTTGCTCCAACAATTCGTTGGCGATGAAACGCACGGATGTGGCCCCGTCCGGCGCGAGGTTGAAGACGTCAAATTTCGACGGTTCCAGTGCGGAACAGCGTTGGGCGGCGAACATCAACCCGGCCACCAGATCGCGGACATAAACATAGGGTTTGGCTTGATGGCCGTTTCCCAACACTTTCAGTTCGTTCGAATTCTTCGCGAGCTGCCGGATGAAATCGTAAATGACCCCGTGGGTGGTACGTTCGCCGACGATGTTCCCAAACCGCAGGATGATACCGCGCAATCCAAACGTGGCGCAGAAAGCGGAGATCAACGCTTCCGAAGCCTCCTTGCCGGCGCCATAAAGACTGATGGGCAGGCACGGCCCCAAGCCTTCATGCGTCACCGTCATGCCCACGTCGCCATACACAGTGCCGGAACTCGAAAGCACGATTTGCGGCACCCGGTTACGCCGCATGGCTTCGAGGACGTTATAGGTGGCGATGGTTTCCTGTTCGAGATCAAGCCGGGTGTTTTCGATTCCCCAACGGGCGTCCGGGTTGGCCGCCAGATGGAAGACCCGATCAACGCCCTGGAAATGCGGCAGCATTTTTTGGAAATCCAGAAGATCGAGGGTGTTTACCTTGAGCTTTGGGTTGCCAGCATGCTGGGCGAGGTGTTCCCGTCGGCCGGAGGAAAAGTTATCCAAAACCCTGACTTCCTTGATCGCAGGATTGAACAGCAAGGCATCCAGCAGATGAGAACCGATAAAACCGGCTCCCCCCGTGACCAGATAGGTTAATGAGGCATTTTGCGCCATGAATTTGCTACAATTATAGGTTCACCTCTCTAGCGTCAACGATTTTGTTTGAGTAAAATCAGCCGCTCTGCCACCACAAGGCTGGAATTACGCGCACCAATGAACGGTAATCAAAATCAGAACCCGCCTTTGAGCCAGACTAAATGACCTTATACCAGGGTAATGACATTTTGGAGACGTTGCTTTCGGCGAATCAGGAAAATGGCTGTCAACCCAAGACCGCAGGCAGTTCCAAAACTTACCCACTTCCCAATAAGTTCCGGCCAGAGGGCGTCAAGCTGCAAGTCAACCGAATGCCGGCCTTGGGGTACCTCGATTTGCACCAAACCTGATTTTGCTTCACTCTGAACAGGAAAATCTTCTCCCGTGCTTGGACCTGATGCCTTCCAGCCTGGAAACCAGTATTGAGGAATCACTACCAAGCAAGGAGATGTCGCTTGAACTGTTAGCCTCCAGTGCCTCGCACTTTTTGGGCTTCCCATAACCCGGCCTTCTCCTCCCAAAAGCTTGGGCATTGGAACTGTGGAACTTGCGTTTGGAAACAGGTGTAGGGCCTCTCCCTCGTTTGCCGAAATGGGCATGAGTTCCCCATAGGAGTCATGTGCAGAGACATCCGCAATGGGAGGAGCCAATCGTAGTTTCCCATGGTCGAAGAACCCTTCACGATATTTTTCCACGCCATACATGGAGGCCAAGTACACCGCAACTGCCAAAATGGTCACCGCGGCCATACGCCCCACCCACAATCGCGAACCGCCCAATTTATCTTTTGCCTCCTCCTTCCAAAATGCAGCGAGCAGAAAAGCAACCAACAGGCTGTGCGCCAGAGTCGCGCAGCTCATAAGTCGCCAGGCAAACTGGATATGCCGTAAAGGAGAAAGGTGGTTATAAACGGGGAGCGATATTGGCAGCATCATTACTAAACACCAACCAAGAACCATGTCCCAAAATACTATATTCCTTTCTGCCCGCCAATCAGATTTTAGACTCCAAACTGCCAGCGTAGCTATCACATAGACGAGAGCAAAACCAACGAAAATATGGAGCAAGCGATTATTGTAGACATCGCCTGACATAAGTGGTTTGCACCACTCAAGCGAGGGGAAAAAAAAGGTTCCTTTAATGTTGTCTCCATTAGCCCAGTCCCACTGTGAAGCGCATATAAAAGAACTGTAGGTGATTAATGGTAACCAATAAATTGCCGACAGTCCCAGCGCTATCAGCCCGGCTATTAAAAATCCTCTAAAGGTCCGCCAACCACGAAACAGGGCAAATCCGGCGGCCACGGGAGCAAATGTCACCGACGTAATGATATGCGTAAAAAAGAGGCAAGCGATCCATAGTGCAAGTCTGAGAATCTCAGGAACACCTTTCTGCGTCCAATTCAAATTGGCGATGCTCTCATGTTTTCTGTTCTGAACCTGGTTTGTCTGCTTTACAATACGGCTGAGGTCTTCCAAGGCGCCAACGATTAATGGCATCCAGACAAACGCCCAAAATTCCGAATTGGCCCCGCGGTCCAGCAGGTCGATTGCTAAGTGATAGGGCGCGGCCATATAGATGACCGCTCCAATGACGGCGGCCCATTCCTTGACGTCAAAACGTCGCAAACACCAGAACGTGGCCACCCCCGAGAGAATGAGGCCCAATGACGCTGCCCAACCCAATGCAAACCCAGCCCGCCCATTCCCCAAGGGAGCAAGCCGCCAGAAAACCGCCCCCACATAAGAGGGCAAGGGAGGATTATAGAACAAGGAAGGACTCCCAAACCCATTGTCGGGCAGAGGGGACCATCGTGGGTAAAATTCCCCAGCCCACAACTGCCGGGAAAAACATTCCTGATGAGAAAGATGAAAGCGTCCGTCGTGCGTTGGATCCGGGTAACCACACCGGATCATTGGCATCGCGAGCAACAGTCCCACTGCCGCAACCAACAAAAATCCACGTTTTCGGCGCAAGTTGAGCATCTGCGTCAGTTTAATAGAAATGCAATTGCCAAGTCTAGCATGACTGCAATTCTCGTCCTTCCTAATGTGGCTCTGCTGTTTTAAGGCTTCCGACACCCACGCCGGCAGGTAAAGCAGGCTGACGGTGGCGATGGTGAGTATAGCCATGTCGATTGGGTTGGCGGATATGTGTGGAATGACGAAACACTCAACCAGGTAAATAAAAATAATGTTGAAACTGAATACCGGCAAAGAGTTGCGTCCCAAGTAGCTCAATGCACGAACCCATAAGCTCTTGTTTGGCCAAAGACGCGGATGACCTAGCAATATGACGAGTATTGCGAAGTTCAGGATTCTAAGAGGACCAAGGCTGCCCTTTTCAACCAGTTTCTCAGTCCAAAAAAACTCGGGGCAATGTTTCAAATTATGGCGAAGTATAAAAAGCACGATTGCCAAAGCAGAGATCGAGAATAGTGTTTTTGTTCCCAATCGAGTCGTTTGGCCTTCTTGGTCATGTTTGGAATAACCGAGCACAATTCCACTGACGAACAAAAGCTGCCAGGCAAGAATATCGAAAGACCCCAAATCTACCGGCAGAAGTTGGCGACACCAGTCAACAAGACAACGGGTCACGCCGGCCTGCGCTAATATCCAGACTGCCAAACTGGCTGATAGAACGATCGAGCAGTGTTTCTGCCGCAGGGCAAGGATCAATGCAGGAGTCACCAGGATGAAGACGCAGTACATCGGCAAAATATCCAGCAGGTACTGTGGCTGGTAGAGCAATGCGGATCCCAACACCAATGCTGCAAATGGATGCTCGTATCGCAAGCCCCACGTCCCCCCCCAAGGCTGGTTTCTCTCTAGGAACCCCATCGCAGCAAAAGCAATCAGGAAAGTGCAGATGTGAAAAATATAAATTGTGCGAACCCGGTACCTGGCTCGCCGTACCATTGCAGAGACTCCCCTCTGCGTCAGCGTTCGCGTATAAACCAGACCAGCAACATAACCAGAAAGGAAAATAAATCCCTCAGCTGCGGAAACGAATCCAAAGCACTCCCACGTATAGCTTCGGAATACATTGGGAAAATGATCGATGCTCATGATGACAAGCAGAAGACCTCTTATGGCATCCAATCGCGTATCTCTACCTTTAATGGCTTTTTCCATTTCCTACATTATGTTATCACGTATAATGAGCAGCAAGAAACGAAGAGGGCAACCAAAAATTCCTTTCAGGCCGTCATCGTTTTTGATTGCTTTTCCACTCCGGATGCCAATTATCCAAAGCAGGTAAACTATACTTGCAACAGCGCAGTTGTTGGTTTATTGCATGGGTTTGAATACGAGACGAATTTGGAATAATTTTCCGTGTTTTGGCCTTCTTGCCTTGGTCTTGAGCTTGATGCTCTTCGAATGGCTGAGGGGGGTGCCTGTCCCATCCTGTTTTCCCTTGGATTTTCGTGACATTCGAGATGAAGTAATCGGATTATTTCTGGCAAAAACATTCCAAGGCTTCGTCGTGGGCACCCTGCTTTTGTATCACCTTTTGTTACTTCGGTTGAAGGCAGGTGGAAATGGCCAAGGTTCCGGGGTCAATATGTCGTGGTGGAGAGCGTTGGATACACGGGATTGGTGTAAATTTTTTTTGGTGTTGTGCGCCGTTGTACATTTCATTGCCGATTGGGATGTGGTCCCGGCCTCGGCAGATAAAGAACTGTTTCTTTTTGGTAATGACCAGAGCACCAACGTGCTCGTGTTGCTTGTCGGCATCGTCCTTGGCCAATTTGTGGAGATGATGGCGCTGCGAAATGTGCAATTGAGATTGTCCTTTGGGCAGTTCGGGTTGATAGTTCTGGTGGCGTTTTTGGCGGTTGCCAGCCTGATACAGAATACATGGGCACACCAATTCGAATATCGAGGGGGGATTCGTGCGACTGGCTTGTGGATCAACCCAAACACCTACGGTTTGCTCATGGGAATCGGATTGGTGCTGGCATTGGCGTACCTGACACATACTGTCAGCCGGGTACGAAAGGATCAATCCAACGAACTGCCCAACAAGGACAGTAACCGGCAAGGCAGCAAGGGGAGGCTCGAGAAAGACCGGTTAATGTCTTTGGCCTTAATTTGCGTTGGCAGTATCGCGGCAATGTTCTTGATTACCGGCTTGTTACACAGTTTTAGCCGGGGGGCGTGGCTGGCCGTGTTGGTTGGGTGTGCGTTTGTTTTTTCCGATATCTACAGGGCGACTGAGCGGAAGCAGGCCGGCCGGTTTGAACTGAAAACAATTACTGCTTTGGCATGGTTACGAAGGGAGAAATGGATTCTTGTGATTGCCGGCTGCTCGGTCATGGTATTGGTTCTAACCAGCCGACTGCACCTGGACCACCGGTTGACAAGAAGGTTAACTTCGGTGGTTAATGCCAATGATTATTCCTGGCGCAATCGGCTCATTGCTTACTGGGGCGCGTTGCAAATCATAGCAGACCACCCAATTGCCGGAATTGGATGGTATCACGCAAGTCCAAGATTTGAGAGCTTTTACGCCCCGCCCAAGTTAACCGACCATTGGAGCATCATCTTGAATGATTATTTGACACTCGGCATGGTGCTGGGAATTCCGGCTTTGGCCTGTTTTACTGGCTTGATCTGGGGCTCTTGGAATGGAGTGGGCAATCGAAAGCCATGCGTGGAGAGTGAACATCCTCCAAATGCTTCGACCTCTTGGCGGGCAACAGCTTATCGGGGTGTGGTTATTGTACTGCTGATCGGGTTCTGGTTTGATGGTGGCTTATTCAGGTTGGCACTGGCCACGCCGTTTTGGCTGTTTTTGGAATTGAGTCATACGGAAAGAAGCTACCTGCGAAATACAAAGCAAATTTAACCACGGATGAACATAAATAATAAATCGCTGATTTTCTGGGGTTTGGGAGCACTGCTCTTTGCCGGGGCCTTGATTTGGGCGAAGTCGGATGATCCATTTCGGCGGATTGAGTTTTCGGTTAACACAAGCGACGCCAAGACTCGCGGGATTATTGTATTGCCCAAGCTGGAACAGAAGCGTCCCGTCATCCTTTATTTGCATGGTATGGGAGGCAGTTACCTGACTGACGGGAGAGAGTTGCGACAATGGGCTGAACTGGGGTTTGCGGTGGTTGGCTTTGATTATAATCAGACCAACTATCCGCAGTTCGAGAGGCAGTTTTCGGCCGTTTTGGAGCATGTTCGCCAACAGCCTTGGGCAATGGCTGATCATATGGCATGGATCGGATACAGCCAAGGAGCCCAGTATTCTTTGGAATATTTATTGAGGCATCCAGCGGCGCATCCCCAATTGATGGTGCGAATGAGCGGAGGGTGGATTGACGCGCTGAGTGAAATGACCGGCGGAGGGACAAATTCCGGCCAATTGGAAATTTCTGATTTAAGATTTCAGACATTGCTGGTGCATGGTGAGCGGGATGACATTTTTCCCACAGATGATGTCCGAAAGTTGGCCGGGCTTTTGGCATCGAATGGCGTGCCGGTGGATTTGAAGATTCTGCCCGGTGTGGGGCATACGTTCGGGATCGAACGTCTAGCCGTTATCCGGGTTATTGGCGAATATTGCAAGGTGCATCTTATACCGGATCATCCGCAGCCCGAGTTTACCCAGCTGTGTCCGATCCCGTTTCTGGTGTGTTCCTTGCCCGCGTTTTTCTGGCTGGGCGCATGGTATTACAGCAGCCGAAGAGGTCAAAAAACGACGGATGGGCCGCGGCTGACAAAACTTGCAATCGGTCTGCGCGCGGTGACAGTTGTGCTGACAATCCTTGCCCTGATGCAAGTGGCGTTGCACCTCGTCCTGCCGCGCATGGAAATCAATGCGACAACCCTTAAGATCGCGCGCAACCACCTTGTCCCATCCCAATGGAAGGATGATTTTGAATCTATGGCCAGCCGGCCGCTTTGGAAAGGACAGAAACTTGAGACGCTTCTGACTCATGTCGAGTTGGCCAACTACACCGTTTACGAACTCGTCAAATGGAAACCAGACGAGCAGATTTACCGGGACTTCGTGTTGTCCCCCGCCATTGATCCTGACTCCGACATCGAACTGGCCTGGCGGCGGCCACTCTGGGAGTTCTACTATCCGCGAATTCGTGGAGAACAGACAGCAAAAGGAGCCGCCGGAGTTGTCGCCTGTGCCTTGCGCGAGCGGGTCACGATCTGGCCTGGCGGAGAAACGAAATCACCCAATCCCAAAAATTGGCCGCGTGGAATCCAAACCATCTGGGACCGACAAATCACCGATCAAGAGGGCTTTCAACTGATTTACGTGGCGACGCTCCGTTCGGTTGGTGTTCCGGCCCGTTTAAATTCATTTCACCAGACCGAGTACTGGGATGAAGGCCAATGGCGCGCCGCGCCGCGCCCGCCGCTCAACACTTGGAGAGACCTGAACGTGCCTGTACAAGTTCCCAATCTCGCTACCGGCAGGCCTTAAATTGCTCCATGACGAACACAACAAAACGAGAGGTTGCGTCGAGAAATGGATCAAATGGCTGTGAATATTGGTTTTCTATCAGTTTTTTGATTCGCCGAAGAGAAAATGAGCAGCGGCGCAGTTTTCGAGCCAAAGCTCGCGCCCCGCTGCGGTCAATGGCCTGAGATGAATAATCACAAATAGCTCATGAGTAACCACTTGCGAAGCAACATTGTGGTATGCCGATACCCGAAATGGTGGAATCGTTGAGCCGAAACTGAGCCCAAAGTCAACCATTACAGACCCGGAAGAATCCAAAAACTTAAAAAAAATGTTGACGCGCCTGTCGTGGTGCGATCAAAAGCGGAATAATGCTTGAGGACTATTGCCAGAAGGCCGCTGGTCTGTAACCTCGCAGGCTGCTTCAGCGGAGGATAGGGATCTGCGGGGACGCAACCTGAGCGCCGTCTGAAGCCCGGCAAACGGCAGGCCGGGCGGCTTCGCAGCGGCCCGACATTGCCCACTGCCGGAGCCAGTTCCAAAGCGTAAAATCCATCTCCCTCTGTCATGCTCACGGCCATGAAAAGTCACCACTAATCAAACGTCTGCTCGCTCCTCTCATCCGTCACCTCCTGGCCAGCCATTGCGCCGGCCAACTCTCCGCCCAAACAGCCGCCGGCGAATTGGGCTTGGCGCACACGCGCTTTTACGAACTGTATGCCGATTATCTACATACTTCCGTTATGGAATCCATCTGCCCGATTTGAATAATCTCTTTCAATTGCTATTCCGCCCGGCACGGGGGCTTTTTGGGGGACCCCATTTCTGCTTTTGGCATTCTTGGGCTACCCAAGCTTAGGCGTTAAATCGCAGCAACTCTTGTGGCTGTGCTATGCGGTGCCAGTGTTTCAAGAGTTAATTATGTCCGGCTATCCCGATGTTGCCGCCGGTTGGACGTTGGGGTCCCGGTATCTCACACCCATTCTGCCATTACTCGTCCTGCCGGATGGGATGGGAGCAGCCAAAGTGCCGCGCATAGCTGTTATGCTTGGCCTTCTCTCGATAGTGGCGACGGGCGGGGCTACGCTACCGGATGGACGGCCGCCTATCGGGGTCGATAACCCCCTTTTCAAGTTTTACATGCCAGAGTTTCTGGCGGGCAACTTCACTCATAACCTTGGTGAACTTATTGGGTTGAAGCGGCATCTGAGCATGGTGCCGTTGCTCCTGGTTTTTTGCTGTGGAGTTCTGTATTTATGGCGGCAGTTGGACGCGAAAGAAATAGTTGCCGAACCAACCCGTGAAGCCCAACAGAACACCATAGTGCGAATTGATATCGAATAACATTCTAACCAAAATGCACATTGTCATCTCCCACACGAGGTTTGTTGTTAAAGTGTCAGCGGTCACTTGAAACCGGCCAGCCAGGGTCGAAATGAACCAGCCAGTGAACTTGCATAAATTCGCATTTTCATTCCAAGAATCACCCTGTAACGCGCTGCTAAGGAGCTTCTTGGAATGAAAATGCTCATTTCGGTTACGCAAAACAAGTGGCTGGTTCATTTCGACCTTTCGTGGCTGGTCTGGATTCGACCGGTGACAGTTAAAAATTCCCAGTCAGCAGAACTTCAGGCTGGCCAATGCCAGTCACAATTACTGACATTTCACAGTTATATAAACCACGTGCTCCGTGAAGAAACCCGAGTTCGTGGACACCACCCCCACGCATTGCCCGGATGAACAGTATCCCCAATAGTGCCTATCCATGCAATTTACATAAAAGCCACCGGATTCCTCTCCCTTGTACAAGCGAACGGATGTGCCATTGTTACAGTCCTGACTGCAACCGGCATAATCAGGAGTGCTATCATATTCACAAACCGTGTCGTCAGCTTTAGGAGTGGCGCTACAACCCTCACACGCAGTGGTGCTTGATGATGCGGATGCTTTGGTGTTTGGGCAATCGGACTGACTTGCTGCATACAGTCGAAATGAAATGAACGCCGCCAGAGATAATGTTGCCAGACACACAGTGCAATATTTGATTCTGATATTCATCTTTCTTAAACCCGGTTAATTTTTAGTTTGCCAGCAAAAACAAATCTATTTCGTTCACATTCATAGAATGCGTCTCTACGCTGATGGTTCTTGAGCCGGCCTGGTTCGCACTAACTTAAGCAACAGCGCCAGTGCGGGCAGAAGAAGAATCGTGTACAGAAAGACTTTGATAAACAATTTGCGAGTTGCATCTCGAGCTTCGTCAATATTTCTAATAAATTTTCCGTTGGAGACTGCCATCTTGAGCGCTTCTTCATCTGTCGGCCATCTATTGTTAGCATAGTAGCACGCAAACGGCGTTCCAGAATCGGTTTTCACCCTGTAATCCTGGCAAGCAGTTACATCCAGCCACTGTTCAGATGGAAAATCTGCAACTTTACTGGTAGCCCTTTCCAGGTTAATGCGATACTCAAAAAGGAGATCCAGGTCCATATTTGCAATGGCATCAGGTTTCTGGCGAAAAACCTTAAAGCTCGAAACCAATGGAACATCCAAGCCACCAATATTTGTAAAAGATTCCACTTGGTAATAGGAATTTGTAAAACCCTGGTCGTAGGGGGCCTGGCGCTTTACCGGCTTTCCCATTGCATTCGTCGCGTAGCCGCCACTCAAATAAGCCAGATGCGAAATAAAGGGAGGCTTGGAATCGGTTAATGTCCAGAATGCCTGCATTTTGAAGTAGTGCGGCGGCCCATAATGCATTGCTGAATTTGGATCCCGCGCAAAAGGGGGCTCTGCAAAATCGTTGGTTTGGTTTTTGAAATAACTTCCGGACAAGTAAGCCAGCCAAATTGGCGCCAGATCCTCGGTGCTTTCCAGATTAGGCACCTCGCCCCGATAAATAGTCCCAAGAGCAACATTGGGGGCCACACTCTCCCCCCTCTTACGTGCAGCCACAACCCCGCTTCGTATGAAAACCACCAAGGAAATGTTCGTTCCATGATATTGAGCATCGGCAAAATCATAGTCTCCGTTCCAACGCGAATAGTGGACAAACCAGTTGACTCCCTTGAGTTTCAAATCAAAATGAACCGTTGGCTCCTCATATGTCTTGCCTTGGAAATAGATTCGTTTTTGATAGGTGCCGTCCACATACAGCTCTTGTGCCGACGCTTTTGAAATCAAGAGAAAATCAAGTAGAACAAGCAGCAATGAAACAATAGACACCCTAAACAGGACAGTCGCGGAATGTTGAACACCATTCATTTCTCAATCCTCACTCAATCCAGACACAGACATTTGGAACGCCATCAAAAAGAAGCCTCGGGTTGGAGGGAACCTTGCGGCGTGGCACCCGCAGCGCCGTCGGCATTCGATCGTGGACTACGTTAATACACATGTGCGTCATAACACCACATAAAAACAATCGTCAGACATATCTGTCAAGAGCAAAACTGGTCTTACATCGGTTCGGAGTGCGTGTTGGATTTTCGCAGCATCGGGGAATGCTGCCGGTCTCATCCGACAGGCAAGAATGCATGGCAGAATTATCGTTCCGTTGCCCAATGGCAGGCAGAAGCCCCACCATTGTATCTGGGCATTGGCGGAAACGGCTATTCACTTGGTCACACCTCATTTTTCCGTCGGTGACACGACGATGGCCATTGCCAGAAAATTCCTGGTACAACCTAAGGAACGCGTGGATTTCGAATATTTGACTGCTCAACCAATCTGGCAGGGTCAGCGATTGAAAACCTTGCTGGAGCATGTTGAACTGGCCGGTTACAACCATGAATTGGTCAATTGGCAGGTGGATGACAGAATTTACCAAGAATATGTGCTGTCACCACCCATAGAACTCTCAACTCTCAACTCTCAACCAGCTTGAATTGGCGACAGCCTTTGTGGGAGGAGTTTTATCCGCGCATCCGCCATGAGTCTTCGCCGGAAGACGCGGCTAGGATTGTCGTGCGACATCTTCGCGAACGGGTGACCATTGCTGCTTTGCCGGATTTGCCCCAGGACGTGCCTGAGATTTGGCTAAAACGAATCACTGATGAAGCCGGTCTTGAAATAATCTACGTTGCTGCGCTGCGCTCGGTTGGTGTGCCGGCGCGACTCAACTCACAACATCCGGCGGAATTTTGGGATGGCACTAAATGGAACAACGCGCCATTCGGTTATCAGTTGGTAAGAGCGATTCGTCTTCATGGGTAAATTCCAGTTGTATTCCCGGGCCGCACTTTTCTTGACCATCGCCAGGCACTTGTTGTTATTGCCCGGCTTTGATAGCGTAATCGCGGTCGGGCGGTTGGCGCAGTGGTAGCGCAGCTCCTTTACACGGAGACGGTCGGGGGTTCGAATCCCTCATCGCCCACCATCCTTCGCTCCCCGCTACGCTGCTGTAAGGTCGCGCGCGGTTTGGGAAGGATTTGAATAGGTTTGTCCATTTCCACCCGAATCTGCGCCGCGCCGGCGCTCGCCAGAAGGGGCGTTTAAGACGCCCTCAAACCTGCCTCACCAAGTGCTTAAAGCTGCCCGCTTCCATCGGTTCGTCGCCACACTGACATAGACGTAATTGGTGTCAATACAAACCACGCCGGAGCCGAGGCCGAAGGTGGTGTCCGTCGAGTTGGTTACGGTGCGCGGCAGCAGAGCCAAGACGGCATTTATAGTAGTAGTAGTAGTAGCGCCGCCGCGTGCGCGGAAGAACGTGCAGGGCACGGTCATGTTCAACGGAATCGTCAGGGTGATCTCGCCGCTGTTCGTGACGCTGGTAAAGGTCGTGAGCGTGTTCCAGAGGATCGGGTAATTCAGGCTGGTGGTGTATTCGACGATCCAACCAGGGACCAGATTTGTGACGGCGAGTTGCAGCAGGGCGTTGGTGCCGGTGCCGTCCAAAGTGAACGAATCAATGTGGACGTAACTGGCGCTGGAAACCATGTCCAGGGCCACAGCGTTGTGGGCGGAAAAGACGACGTGGTCGAAGCCGTTTGTGATGTAGCTGTCGAGCACCCAACTGCCGGCCATTTGGACGGGCGGCGCGAGGACGTGGATGGTCGAGTTGACGTAAGCTTGGCTGGCAATTTTACTGCCATCGGTCAGCAGAATTTGACCGTCGAATGAAATGACGTTGGTGTAGAGGTCCGGGCGGTCGAGACCAAAGATGGTGATGCCGCCAATGCCGGATGTATTCGTGCCCACTACCGAGAGTGAAATGTTGGTCCAGAAGACTGAGCCATTCGTGATAGCAAACCAATTGTTGGTGCCATCAAAACTGCCCCACAATGACTCCGGCAACGTCGTTGGCGGAGTCAGTCCGCCGCCGCCAACTTGCGGCGCGATAAGGTTCCAATCGTAGAGCTGCGGAAAGCGGCCAACATAGTTCGAGCCGGTCATCAGGAAGGCATTGGTGGTGAACTGCACAAAACGGTGCGAGGGCTGGAAAGTATTGGTCTGCAAATAACCGAAGTTGGAGTTGATTTTGCCGAAGGCGACGGAGAGCTGGTCGCCTTTGATTACGTTGGTGCCGACGGTGTGAACGGTGGTGGTATCCACGTAGGCAATGTCGAAGGCGCTGGCAGCCATTGCCAACATGGTGATGAGGAGGGTGAGTTTGGATTTCATATCGCGGTTTTCGGTTCGTTTTTTTGGTTGGGTTATCAGTCGCCAGCGCCTTTGCTGTCATCGCCGGCACCGACGTTTGGTGAGCCGGCGGCCATGCCGGCGGCGAAGGTGTTATTGATCGGGAAAGTGATCAGGTTAGCATTAGCGGCAGCGCAGGTGATGAGCGTTTCAGGGCCCAGAGCGCCGGAGCCATCAATGAGGATCACCTGCGGCGCGGCTGACTCCTGCGAATTGTCAGCGACGAGGACTCCGCCGCTGTAGTAGGCGAAGTTTCGCGGCAGGACGACGGCGCAGATTGAGGCGACACCTTCAGCCAGGATGACGACGGCCGTTACGCCGAGCGAGAATTGACCAGGCGACGGCACGGTGCCCACGTCGCCCGGCTGCGCGTAATTAATGGTATAGGTCGCATCAGTGCGCGTGTAGGGATCGTTGCTCGAATAAAAACGCCAAGCAGAAAACGCGACGGATGTGTAAAGCAATTGGCAGGTGCCGACGCTGAAATTGTAGTAGGCCGAGCAGGAGTTGGGGCCGCTTGTATCTGTCCAATCGAAGAAAAGGTGGTATGCCGGCGCGGCTGGTGATGACGGCGAGCAGAGCGGTTGACCGCCGTAACCGGTTGCCCAGTTGCCATCTGAGTTGGCGTACCAACCACAGACAATTTCGTTCACATCGCCGAGGCCGCCGCCGCCGGCATTAGCTGGTGGCTGGCAGGTAGGGTATGTAATCAAACTTGAGTTGCCAGGATAAGTCTGCGGAGTCCCATCAGCAGCGTGGTCAGAAAGCACGAAGTTTCCACCATCGTTGTGAGCTGTCGTGCTGACATCGGGTGTCACGCTTCCAGTGATGTTTTGAACTTCCCACGAAGCAGGCACGATGGTCGCGTTCAAGACGAAGGGGAGGTTGATCCTGCCGTAAAGCGCGCGGGCATCGTCAATGGTGATCCAGCGCCAGGTCCGGGCCAGCGCCTGGAAAGTGGGGTCGAACCCTTGCGCATAATCCCGCACCGTGTTGCTGGTGATGTTGCCGGTGTTGTCCATCACGTATTCGTAGATCGGCAGGGCGTTGCCGTAGCCATTTGGTGGACCGTTTTGGATGGGGACGCCAAGGTTCGTGAAATAATCAGAGACGGGATCAGCGCCGCCTGGCGTTGCGCCGTACCACGAAAAAAAACAGTTGCGCGGGAAAAATGTGCTGCTGCCAAAGGCGTTGAAGCCGACGCGCGGATGGCCCTGGCCATCCACCGGGACCGGCACGCCTCCGGGCGCGTAGCCTGGGATGAAGGAGCAGCCGGCGTAACTGCCGCTGGCCACGTCGAACGTCGCGCCCTGGCCGGTGCCGTAGGAAGCCGGGAATGGCCGCTGCGGTGGATAGGCCGCATTGATGGTGATGATGTTATTGACCGTTGGCGGGACGATGCCGGTGATCTCGCCGTTTGGTCCCACCGATGTGACCGTGATATAAAAGGTGTTGTGAAGGAGCGTGAAGGCGTTCGGCCCGACGGTGTAGCCGGTGCCGCCGTTGACAATGAAAAGCGTGCTGAAATCCAGCGTGCAATTGTCGTTACCAAGCGGTGCCAGACTTTTCTTTGCCGGCGTGACGGGAACGCCGTTGATTTGAGACGCCAGTGCGTTGTAATGCTCGACCTCGCAGAGCAAAGATTCGGCGGCGTTGGCGGGCACGGTCGAGCCGTCGAGCGGCCCCAGGTAGCTCGCGCCATCGGGCCTGATCAAGACGGGTTGTGCTTGCGCGGCGGGCAACGGGGCTTCAGTGCCGAGCGGTTGTGACTCGAAGAACCGTTTCAGTTGCGGCGGCTCGTAAGTGGTGTAAGCGCCGGTGTTCGTCTGCCAGGGTTCATTCGCGCCGGCATGCACGACGGCGCGCTTTGCCTGATACACACGGCCCTTGCGCGGGAAGTGAATCTGTGAGAGCGGCGGCGTGATTGGGAGGAAGAAGTTCTGGAATGAACCGACCAACAAAAAGGTCCGATAAATAATGACGTTGGTTCCAACCACACTGACGGGCGGCGCGACGATGACGCCGGAAATGCCGAGCTGCGCCAGATCGAAATTTTTGTTGATGGGATAAGACTCCTCCCAATAGAGCATCGGCCCAAATGGCGTCAGCAAAATCTGGACGTTCTGCACGCTGATGAGCGCGCAAACCATCGCATTGATACAGTCAATGAGTTTCTGGACCGTGTCGGCGATGGTGTAGCTGATGTTTTGCGCCGCCCAAGTGTCGGTGGGATCATAAGCCGCGCCGGCATTGTGGACGACGACTCCGCCGTCGTAATTGGTATCGGCGATGGTGGCGATGAGACGGTTCCGCCGGCTGAAACCACTGGTGGCACTCAGGTCGGCGGTGAACCCGCCATTGATGGAGTGGCCGGAGCCGCCGGTGAGAAACTGGATCAGGTTGGTGCCAATATCCACTAAGACCTGGCCGGTCACTGAGTTTGTGATGGTGGCTTTTTTGGTGGTGGAATTGTAGCTCCAGGTGTAGCCGGCCAGCGCGAACATGGCGGCGAGGTTCGCCCATCCGGTGAAAGCCAGCGGCGGGGGAAAAGTTAAATTCAACAAAGCTCCTCCCGACCCAAAAGACACCGGATTGGTCGGGATGGTTGTGTAATTTCCGCCGTCTGAAATTGTGGCGGAAACGATTACACCAGCAACGGTGTGAACAATAACGTAGGTGTTAAAAGCTCCAATCCCGGTGCCGTTGCTGGTGACCGGCGCGCGAAGACCATCCGTATAACCTGTGCCCCCATTCACCACACTGACGGCAATGGCTGATCTTCCCGCGACCTGGCCAAAGCCGCAGAGTAAATCGAAGATGACGGACGCTGCCTGTGGCGGCGCAAGCAGCGTGGTGTAGAGCGCGGACATCTCCCAATACCTCGACGCATTGAGATTGGTGAACAGGCCAATCGTGGCGATGAGCGCGGCGGCGTTGAACGGGCAAAGCTGGTTCGACGTGTTTTGCGACAGCGCCCAAAAGCGCGGGTCGCCGCTGACCATCTTTTGAAAGTAGTTGTAACCGACGGTGTAGGTGCTGCCGACGCGACGAATGCAACCGCAGCCGCCGGGCGGCACGGTGATGGATGCGCCGGGGAATGAGACTGTGGCGGCCGCATTGCCAAGGTTGTGAACACGGAAGGCGTTGTATTTGTTCCACGATGCGTCGAATGCCTGGCTGCCGATCACGATGAGTTCAATCGCATCGTAGTTGTGGATGATCTCGACCGCGCCGGTGTTGGTGAAGCCATTGGCCGAGCCTGAGCCGGCGCCAGCCGTGCCTAGTGTGACGGCGTTGCCGGCGCGCGTGAGCACGGCCAGGCAAATGTCGAGATTGATGAGCTGAGAATAGGCGAAGCCATAACCATTTTCCGGGAAGACGGCCGCATACCAGGCGGCAGCGGTCGGCGCAGCCAGGCGCGTGACTTTGAAGGCAGCGTTGGTGGCCGCCGGACTGCCGGTGGCCACGGCCAGGCCGTCCACGAGTGATGTGATGGCGCCATGATTGTATTGACGCCAGTAACCGAAGCCGACGATGCCGGTGGTACGGTTCGCGGCTTGCGCGAGCCACGACGCGGCGAGCGGATGCAGGCCGGTAGTCGGCGGCACGACGGGGTTGAAAAAGAAGAACTTTCGCGGGTCGCCTTTTTCACCGAAGAACAGCGGCGAGAGGCCGCCGAGATAATTCGTCAGAATGGCATCAGCCGCCGCGAAGATGGTGTTCCACTCGTCAGCGGTCAGTGAATCGCCAGCGGCCTTGTAGGGGATTAGAGCCATACACTGCTGCCACCTCCGCCGCTGCTGCCGATTTGCGCCCACACACTGCTGGCGTTGGTGCCGGCAGCGGTACAGACGTAAGAGGCTTTATTGGTCGTATCCACGTAGCGGTCGCCGATGATGTATTTGCCGTTGCCGGCCAGCAGTGTGGCGGCGGCAGGAGCGCCGGCGCCGGTGAAGTCGCACGTCTGGGCGCGGAGGTCCGTAGCCGAGAGGTTGGACATGAGCGCGGTGATGATCTGGGGACCGTAACCGGGCAGGTTGATCCGCAGCGGGAACATGTCGGTGATGATCTGGCTCATGTGTTCAAGGCGTCTGCATCAAGGATTTTTTGTGCGGTAATACCAACGGCCGGACCAGTCCCGCTGGTGACACTTGGGTCGAGGATGATACTGCCTTGTTTGGTGGTGTCGGCCTCGATGTCCGGTTGTTGGGAGGCATAGATGGCCGTCACTTTAAGTTCCTCCGCCCCGTGGCCGGCGGCGTGCGCGTGGCTCTTGCGCGGGTGGCGAACCGTGCCACCGCCGGTGGCCAATGCGCCACCGAAGAGGAACGCGATGTCCACACTCGGCACGCGGTAGCGCGCGACGCGGAGGAAATCAATGAACTGTTGCGCGGTCAAATGGAGCGGCGCGCCGAACTTGACGTTGGTAGTGCCTTTTATGGCGCTGCCGGTGATGGACTGGACGACGGCATTGACCGTGGCCCATTCCGGGCGCGGCGGGGTGATAAAATTCAGGCAGTTGCCGAAACTGACCAGGCTGGCCAGTTCCTTTTCCAATGTAGTGAGCGCGCCTTCAACAGCCAGCGATTGCCAGGCCAGGTACATGACCTTGGGCAGGCCGACGGGCTGCGCCTCGGCGTAAGCCTGCACGGTGTTCGTTGTTTGAGTGAACGTGGTGGCCACGTTGGCGGTGTTCAGGCTGATGGCGGTGAAATCGTAATGGACCAGCTTTGTCACCTTATGGCCTTTTTTGCCGGGCGCGGATTTATAAACGACGGTGATCCAGGCGCTGGCGCGGACCTTCTGGGCGGTGATATTATTCGGCGCATTGGCGAGCCAGTCATGATAGTTGCCATCCAGCACTTCGCAGTAGTTCGCGGCGTTGTAGGCGCTTTCCGCCGCCTGGGTGATCAGGGCCGGCGCGGGATGAGTGCTGTCCACGGCAGCAAAGCCGACACTGGCAATGTTTTGAGACGCCAGCTCTGGTTTCCAGGACTGCCATTGGGCAAGTGTCGTGATGTTGAACGGTGCGCTGGTGATGGTTGTGCTCTCGCTGCTGCTGCTGACCTTTGAGCCAGCCAGATCGAAGTAAAGGTCCACGCCCCGGAACAATGATTCGGTGTCCGTCGGCAACGGGTCCGGCCAGTGATCGTTTCCAAGGGCCAGATACTGGCTGTTGCCCTGGGTATTGATCTGGTCGTAATCAATGTTGACGTAACTCTTCTGCCAGTCCGGGCGAGGTTTGATGTGGACTTTTTCCAGCCAGTTAGCCGCGTTTAAATCTATGTTTAAAGGCGTCAAAACGAGCGCGGCTTTCTGCCCGGCGCTGAGGCTGGGGTCGAGATTCGCGGTCGAACCTTTAAGGCAATGGATCGTCGGGTAGGGCAGCGTGGTGTAATCCCACACGACGACGAAGTCGGACTCGACGCGCCACATTTTTTGTATGACCTCGGCGCAGGAAATGCCGCGCTGAAAATCGGTGGGCGGATAACCCCAGGGCGCGATGTTGCCGATCTGAATGGGCGCGCCCTGGCTGATGGCCCACTGGAGCGCGGCGATGATTTGAGCGCCCGTATTGATCTGCATGGGTTGGGCAGTCACCTGGTTGAAGAGGATGCCCAGGACGACGCGGGACGTGGTGAACTGGGTCTTCACGCCGTTGTTCGTTTGCGTGTACACCATCTTGTAACCCTTCTGCATGAGATACCACCAAGGGTTGACCAGGCGCCCGATCTGGTCCTCGCGCCCGCCGCCGCCTACGAGGTCCCACGGTTCAACGCGGCCATAGAACCAACGCTTGCCGCCGGAGAAAGCGCCGGCAGTACCGACGCGGTCCTGCTGGATGATAACCGTGGCCCCGTAGGGAAAAATGTTCGAGGCATCAATGGCGCGACCAGCGACGGTGAAGGTGACGAAATGCGGCGCGAGGTTTTCCCAATCGTATTCAAGGTCGTCAATGCCCCAGTCGGCGAGGGCTTTTTCCACGCCGTTGCAGGTGAGGGTAAATTCGACGGTGTTGGGCATGGATCATTGGGTCTGGTTTGCCCGCACGTTCGCGGCGACGTTTTTAATACGCGCCAGGGCATCATCAATCCGACGCTGTGTAGCTTCATCGGCGGCGGCCAGGGCGCTGATGGCGAAGGCCATTTTATCGCCGTTGGTTTTCAACTTCTCAAAGTAAGCGGCGGCTTGCGCCAGGTTATTGAGGTGGCCACTGGCGGCATTGGCCATTTGCATGAGCAATTGCGCCTCGGCGGTCGTGGGTTTTTCACCCGCCGTAACCTTGTCGGCGACGCTTTCCGCTGCGCCGATTTCACCAGCGGCTTTTTCGCCGGTGGTTTTCTGTCCCTCAATTTCCAGCATGGCGCTGCGGTGTTTCTCGCCTTCGGTATGTTGCGCCTCCAGATCGGGGATGGACTTGTTGAGGGCGGCAATCTTGCGGTTGACCTCGTCGAGCGCCGCCTTGTTATCCGCCCAGGCTTTCTCAACCTCCTTGGCGTGGTCAGCGGCTTTGCTGGCAGCTTCAGCTTCCTGATTCGCGGACTGGATAAGCTGGTTCTGTTTGGCGAGCTGCTTGGAAAATTCATCCGGCGACAGATATTGCCCGTTCTTCTGCATCCAGGCCGTCTGGTCATCCACGTCCTTCTGCCGCTGCTCGGCGATTTTCTTTTGAGTCTCAGCGGCCTGCTTGGCTCCCTCCGGCCGTTCCTGAGTCAGGATGGGGAACATGTCCAGTTTGTTTTTCTCCTGCGTGAGATCGTCGAGTTCCTTTTTGCGAGCGGAGATGACATCCTTCTCCTGCTTGGACTGCGCGGCGGCTGACTCACTGGAATAGTTGCCGCGAATCTGGTCCTCTTGCCGCTTGGCTTCCTCCGGTGAAATGATTTTGGCGGCCAGGGCGGCGCGGACCTTGGCCAGCTCCATTTCTTCAAAGGCGCGCATTTCCTCCTGGTTAGCTTGATGCTGGCGTTTGAGGGCTTCCACGTTGCTGTCGGCTGCTTCGGTCAGATTCTTTTCCGCATCAGCAATATGATTTAATGTATCGGCGAACGCATCGGCATCGGTGGCGTGCTCACGCAGCACGTCCATCTGCGCGTTGAGGGCTTCGGTGCCGTCGGTGATTTTCTGGAGGTCTACTTCGGTGTCGGCCATTTCCTTGAGCGCGGCGTTGGTCTCGCGGATATTTTCGACCCACTTTGAGAATAAATAAATCACACCGGCGACCAGGCCGAACACCGGCACGATGGCCGCGCGCAGCAGTTCACCGAGACCGGGCACAATCCGGTTTAATTCGCCGATGATGTGGTGCGCCTCGCGCATGTGGCCGCCGAAAGCCTCAGTTGCCTTGCTGGCTTCTTTGATGTCTTCCTGGCTGACTTCAATGACGACGTTGGATGCCTGCTGCTCCTCTTTGTATTTATCCAGGCTGCCGCGCACGGTATCGAGCTGTTGCTGCAACTCGGAGTAGTCCTGTTTAAGCGCCTTGGCTTTGCCGATCTGGCGTTCGAGAGCGTCGGCAGCGGCCTGGGCACCGGCGAGTTCCGCGCCGGTTTTGATGGTGTAATTCAGTTCAGGCATGGGAGCGAATCTACGGGGCGAACAAAACCGACCAGCCGAGGTTCGTGTTGGCACTCCCGACCGGGGCGGTAAAGTTGGCGACGAAGTTCGACGGCGTGCGGCTGGTGAACGTGACGAAGTTGGTAACGGCCAGCGCCGGGCCGAACACCACGACGCCGGGCGTGTAGTTTGTGGACGGCATGACATGGCCACCAATGACAATCGTGAGCGTGTTCGACGCGGCCGGGATGTTCGTCGTGCCGGTGTAGATCAGGGCCGGCAGCAACGCTTGCGGGATTTGGCCGACCAGATTCGCTGATTGCAGGTTCGTCGCGCCGCGACCGTTGTAAGTGATGAAGTTCGTCGTGTAGGTTGTGACGTTGGCAGCGCCGATGAGACTGAGTTGCGCGCCGTAGGGCGGCGATGATGCGAACCAGGTGCCGTCCACCGTACCGCCGCCCCTCGTGGCGTAATTGGCGTAGCCGGTGTCAGGATAATTCACGCCCAGGTCCCAACCGTTGCCGCCGTAGGCATAGCTCCAGTTGGGATCGTTATAGACCAGGTACTCGCTGCCATTGGTATAGACCAACGCGCCGTTGGTGGAGAGCGGCGCATCGTAATTGTAAAAACCATAATAGGTGGAACTGACCGCAGAGCCGGATGTGCCATTGGTGAACCAGTATTGAGTCACAAAGCTCGTCACCCAGGGCGCGGTTTGTGCCGGGACTGTATTGGAAGCGAAGAAGCTGACCACAATGGTTGTAGCAACTTGCTGGGCCGCGCCGTTGGTGTCGAACGCAGTCGGGTCGGTCAATGCCGGCACGGTGAGATAGGAGGCTGAATATGAGGAGCAATTTCCGCCACCGAGGCCAACGCCAACAAAGGTGCCGGTGGGCGATGAGTTGGTGCCAACCGGATGCTGGCTTGAATCCAACATCACCCAGACGGGACCGGCGTTGGACGAGGCAAGCAATGTACCAAGGAATGGGCCATAATAGATTACCTGGGTTACATAGCCATTGTTCCAGATGAAAGCCGGCGCATTGGTGACAAAGACATTTTGGAAGTGATCAATTTTACCCGTGTAAAATCCCGCATTGTAATTGTCACCCATACTACCGCCATAGCAGCCGGGCGTGATGACAACCGTGTTCGACTGGACGACCAACCCGGCGACGCTGGCGTAGTCAGCAATACTGGCATGGTCGGCATTGTTCGCATGGGCGGCATTGGTGGCATCGCCAAAGAGCGGGCCGTAAAAATTACCAGTGTGATTCCCGGCGAACGAGTTGGACGGATTTTGCAGGCTCACGGCATTGGTCTGGCCGTTGAAGAGCGCCGTGCCGACCGGATTGGTCCCGACAAAGTTGGCGGTGACCCAGTTGCTCAGGCTGGTGATCAGCGGCGGCACGATGACGACCACGATTTTGTTGCTGGCGAAGTTGGCCCAGTAGAGCGCCGCGCCGTTCGTGTCGAAGGCGCTGGTGGGATTGGTGGATGCCGTGTCCAGGCCGAGCAAGGCGCGCTGCTGCGCGGCGTTGGTGGCCTTGTTCCAGTTGGTGCCGACAAAGTCCGACGACGGCCAGCCGGAAAGCGCATGAGCGGAAACACAGCCGGCTAAAAGTTGGAGGCTTAAACAAAGTTTAAAGAGCGTTTTCATGTCCATCCTGTGTTGGTTGCCACGCCGGAGGTTTTAGTCCAGAGCCGGACGAGGGCGTTATTTTCGATTTGTGAGAAAAGGTCCCCGGGCGAGCCGGTCACCACCCCGTTCGGTGAGCCGGTGCCGGAAGTAACGTTGCGCGAGACGACAGCGGAATTGAACAGGGCAAAGACTTCATCGGCGGTCAATGCCGGCGGATACCAGATGACGGCCGTCACCGGCTGGCCGGCGGTCCCGTTGAGGACGATGGTGGCGGCCTGCGCCCAGAACACGGCATTGTTCGTGTTCACAGTCTCGCCCGTGTTGCTGACGCTGGTGTCATTCGCGCCTTTAGTCCAACGCAATCCCTGGCCGACGGCCGTGGCCAGCGTGTAGTGGCCGCTGCCATCATAGGCGGCGTTTTGCGGGATGAGATTCGCGCCGGCGAGAGGACCGACGACGGGCGGCAGCGAGTCCGCCAGGATGGTGAACGTGGTACAGCCGAAGCAATCGGGATCAGCCAGGTCGTCGGTGGTCGCGCCGTGGATCGTGAGCCAGAAATCTTTTGAAGCGCCGCCGGCCAGGTCGAACTGCAATTGACTGCCCTCGAAATCAATGATGGCGTGCGCGGCGCGCTCGAAGCCGGTGCGCGCGCTCACGCCGGAATTCCATTCATCCAAAGTCAGGCCGGTGTCGAGCGTGGTGGCGAGCTGGTCCACGAGGGCGGTGTTGCTGGTGGCCGCAGAAGTGATGAGCGACTTGACCAGGTTAAAGTCGGAGATGTCCAGGAGCGCGGCGGAGGGACCGCTGCCTTTGAAGAAGGCGAGCTGGAGTTCCACGCCGACGCCGTACCAGACCTTGGGCACGGACCCGGTGAAGACATCCTTGAAGGGATCGCGGCTGGTCACGTCCACCGCGCAGCGCACTACGATTTTTGTGAATTGGCTCATGATGATAAAACTCCCAGGGCACCGCCGGTGAAGGTGTATTGCCAGGCGAGCGTCACGCCCACGTCGTCGCGCACCTCAATGACCGCCGGCATGCAGTCAAGCAGGTAGCGCGTGGCGTTGGTGCGTGCGCCAATCACGTCAATTTTGAGCGTGCCGTGCGGCGGCAACGATTGCGGATGGTCCAGCAGTTGCAGGAGCGCCGCCTCGGCGTCCACAAAGTTCACGCCGCTGGTGTCCACACCACGCCAGGTGCGAAACGAAAGCACGTTCCGCCAGTTGCCCCGGTCGAACCCGGAGCCATACGGCGCGCGGAAGAAATCCGCCGGCTGGTGAATGCGGCGGTGATTCAACCGCACGTCGCATTCCATCCAGTCGCGGCTCGTTTGCGAGAGCACGACGGGCTGCGCGGGCGCGTCCGGGATGTAGGTGAATCGGATCACTTGGCGGCTTTGACCTCGGCGGCGTTCTTGGCGATGTCACGCGCCGCTTCCAGTTTGTAGCGGATATTGACGGCGTGGCCGGTGAGACCCTCAAGTTTCTTGAGGAGCGGTTCAATGCCGGCGAGCACCTCCTTGGCGGTCGCGGGCGTCAGGATTGTCTTATCGGTTTCGTTTTCGTTCATATTTTTTGTTGGTCGTGGTTTTGGCGAGGCGGCGCGGCAGCGCCGCCCTATCATGAATGGTTATGACGCGGCCAGGACGAAGGCCGGGCCGAACACGCCGGAGGCCAGAATCGGCTGCGACACGAAACTCATCATGTCGTTGCGCGGTTCGCCGCCGAACGCAAAGCCGCCTTCCTGCGCCACGGCGTTTTTGACGATGCAATAATTGATGCCGTCCGCGCCGGTGATGGTGAAGTCGGCGCCGGCGCCCTGGCCGAGTTCCGTGCCCGGCAGACAGCCGCTGTTCTGGAAGGCCAGCGCCGAGAGCATGTCGGCCTGCGCGGCGTTGGCCGGGCGGAAGCTGACCTGCGCGCCGATTTCCGTGACCATGTAATTGTTGGTCCGCGCGCCGGTAAGCAGGACGGGCTTGAGCGAGAGGATGGGCGTGAACACAAACCCCGAATCCTCGAAGGTTTCAATGCTGGTAAACCCGGTCTTGGTGCCCCAGTTGCCGAGGTAGGTTTGCGTTTTGATGGACGAGGCCGCAAAGGTGCTGTCCACGAACGTGCCGCCGGTAAGGGCGTAGGTGAGCAGCGAGTTGGCCGTGTCCCAGGCGACGCCGTTGGCGCGCAGCAGGGCAATCTGCGCCGGGCCGATGAGCGACTTGACCGGGCTGAAATTAATCTGCGGCTGTTTGTAAACCGCGACCGAGGCGCACGTGAGCAGATGGGTTTCCTGGGTGTGCGCCAGCAGCGTGCAGTCCGTGTTGGTGAAGATGCGCTGGTTCTTGGCCGCCTGGGCGTAGGGCCAGAGCGCGGCGATGATGGCGGCGTTCCAACGGCCGTCCGGCGTAACGTCAATGATGGGCGTCATGTCCTTGAGGCGCGTGGACATGATGGGGATGCCTTCCGCCGCGACCTTGAACGTCTGCGGTTTGAGCGGAAGTTTGGTGACGTTTTCGTGCGGGGTGTAGAACGTGGCTGCGCCGGCCGGTGCGTTGAAAACGAACCGCGCCGCGCCGATGATAATTGAGTCTCTATTCATTTTGGTTTTTGGTTGATGGTTTTAGTTGGTTCACGGTGCGGTAAAAGCAAAGCGTTCAACGTCCGAGGCGACCGAGCCGGCCAGGTAGGCGCAGGCGCGGATCGTGACGCCGGCCGGCGGAACGGTTATGGGGCTGGCATACAGGTGCGCGGTCGAGCCGGGCAGCACGCCCGGATCGGGCGGCGTGTCATCCGTGGTGTACCAGATGGCCGCGCCGGCCGTGGCACAGGTGAGCGTGACCGTGGCCGAGGCGCCGCCGCGTGGGGCGAAGACGGGATTAGCGACTTTAAGGACGGTTTCAGAGTCCGATTCATCGCAATAAAAGTTCACCTGGTAGCCGATGAGCTTCTCGTCGGCGTCCTTGAACCGGATCGGTTCAATGCAGGGTTTGTCCGGTGTCTGCGAATTGGCGACGCCGACCAGGCGCAGCGTTTTGATGAGCTTGACGATCTGGCGGGCAACCCGGCGCGCGGATTTCTTTGTGCCGTTTTTGTCATTGTTCATCTCGACCTGCTCAATGACCTGGAAGGCCGGGTAGAGCCGCATCGGGCCAAAGGGGATGTTCGGGTTCAGATCGTCGCCAACGAGCTGGAGGACCACGACGCAGACGCCGCGCTTGCCCGACTTCATCGTCACGATGCCCTGGGCGCGCGCGACCTCGGCGCTGACGTTGCCCTTGTCGGCCACGATGACGGGGATGTCCGAGAAGAACGGATCGCTGGCCAGCCGGGCGGCGTCCTCGGTGGGCAAACGGTCAATGACATCCAGGAGATTGATGCTCACGGGTTCTCCTTGTTCCAAAATTTGGTGATGCAGTTTTCATAGGCCGCGCCATAAGCCGGCAGGCGCTCCTCGATGCCCCGGCCAATGGGCCGGCGCGCGGGCATGACCATGTGGCGGGTGAAGCCGCGCACTTCGATGTCCGCGCCACGCACCTTCCGGTGGACCAGGCGCTGGCCAAAACGGAAGCTCTGGACGGAGGACCGGCGGCGCACGTGCGCGCTGACCTGTTCGTTGCCGTCGAAGCCAAACTCGTGGATCGCGGCGTAGCGGACGTTGGAGCCGATGCTGGAGGTGATGCCGTCGGCGGTGATCTCGGCGGGCGTGGCGCGAATGCTGCCGCGCAGCCGGTTGGAGATGACGCGCAAGCCGGTCTCCTGGACCGGGCCGTCCTTGGGGAAGGACAAATAGTTCTCCTGGATGACGGCGACAGTGAGCTGGTTCTCGTAGTCCGTGGCGCGGGCGAGCGCGCGGGCGATGCCGGCCTGGTCCCGCAGCAGCGGGATTTTCTCCAGGGCATCGCCGGAAATTTCAATGGAGTAGTCGGCGCTCATACGAGGTTGTAACGGACGAACTGATTCAGCATGTCCTTCACGCGGGGAACAAAGTCCAGGCCGGCGAGCGACTCGGAGGCATTGCGCGTGTTGCTGCCCACGTCGGTGATTTTCGTGCCAAGCTTGTCAATGGCCTCCCATTCCTTGCGCACCTGGAGGAGCCAGGCGTCGAGCAGATCGGACGGCAGGGCCGCCGACCCGGCGGGTTGCGCGGTGGGATAGCCGGTGTCCGCCGGTTCGAGCGTGTTCCAGAAAAAGCCGGCGGTGAAAGTGAAGCGGACCTGCGCATACCAGGGACCGACATCTCCGCGTTCCGGGAAGTTGACGATGCCGTTGGCGAGGTCAATGGACAGGATGTTGCCGAGGTCCTGCGCGACCCAGCCATCCGACTCCTTGATTTTCAAATCCACGGCTGTCAGGACTTCGAGGGGATAGCGCGACAGCAAAAACTGGCAGCGGTCGGCAGGGATGATTTCCTGGACGCCAACCAGACGCGTGAACTTTCGGTTGCAATAATTCTCGAAGGCGGCGGCCACACCCAGGCCGACGGCCGTGAGCTTGGCGTCAAACGAGTCATCACCGGCCTGGCTGGAGGCGAGGATTTGCGCGCGAAGAAAATCAAGATTGGAAAAGCCGGTGTTCATGATTCCAGGTGAATGATGCCGTCGCGTCCGGCGACGATGTTGTTGAGGCGCGGATCGCGGCCAATGACTTCGGCGGTGGTGGCGCGGCGTCCGCCTTTGCTCCGCTTCGGCGTGACAGGGAGAGAAGCCGCCACAGGATGCGGCACTGCGGGGGCAGCGCGTTCATCGCGCGTGTTAGCATCACGCGTTCTGAGCATCCGATCCTGTGGCGGCTGATTAAGCATGGGGCCTATTGGCTTTGTGAATCGTAGTGCGCGCTGGCCGTATAAATGCGGTTGGTGACCAGCGCCGGTGTGAGCTGCAATGAAACGATGCGGCCGTAGTTGCCCACGAAGATGGCATCGCCATTGATTGCATTGGTGGTCGCGCCGACCGGAATGGGCGTGGCCGCCGACATCAGCTCGACCTCATCATAGACCGACGTGGCCACGCCCCAGCCGCCGGAGGCCAGCACGACGTTCGTTCCGCCGTAAGGGCCGGAGTTGGTCGTCTGGTTCCAGGTCGAGATGGTGGACGAGTAGCAGGTGCCGTTATGTTGCAACACCAGGACGCCGCCAGCGGTCAGGCCGTTGGTGCTGTTGATCTGGTTGGTGACCGAACTGGTCGCCACGTTCGTGGCTGTGACATAGAACGGCGTGGTGCCGGACGCGAAGTTCAGCGCAGCGGTGTTGGAATCGCTGGCATAGTTGACGTTGACAATGCGGACCTGTGAATTCGGGTCCGCCGGGAAGTAAACCGTGGCGCCGGTTGTGGCATTGCCATAGCCGGAGACGGTCTTGAAGGTGGGCAACGCCGCGAACGCTGCGACGGCGACGGCGAGGCCAACCACTGCGGTGATGAGAATTTTTTTCATGTTCAGTCTTTCGTTAGGTTTAAAGGATGGTTTAGAACGTTTTCAAAAAGGGGTTAGTCACCTCCCCCGTGATCATGTTTATTGCGCGGCGGTTTGCAGGGCCGTCATGGCGTCGGGCGCGAGCGCCTCGACATCAATACGCTCAATGGCGCGCATCCCGATTTCGTCGGTGACGAAGTAAACCTCGCGGCTGGTCTCGACACGCGGCGTGCCGCGTTCGCCCAAGTACCAGTAGGAGAGGTCGCCGAAGAACGCCAGGTAAGTGGCGGCTGCCGCGACCGTGGCGTAAGGCTGCATGACGCCGACCCAGTGGATCGGGAAGCCATCCAGCGTGGCCGGCTGCGAACCATTTTGCCGGACGTAGATGTAGGGATTGTTCAGCGTGTTGAACGTCACGAGCAACGCCTCCATCGTCGGGTTCAGGTAGTGAGCCGCATTGCCTGTTTGCAGCACGGCCGCATTGACCTTGGCGCGCATGGCGCGGAAGTCATTGATGGTCGCGTCGGTGGGTTTGGTCTTGCCCGCGCCGAGCTGCACGAGCTGCGGGGTTTGAGCCACACCGGCAATGTAGGGGCCAACGCCCTTGATGTTCGCGTAGGTGCCGGTGCCGTCACCCAGGAAGCCGGTCTGGTCTTCCAGGTTGGCGAACCGGCGGGAGATATACCGCGCCACGAACTGGCCAAACGGGATGAACGTGTCCTCCTCAATTTCGGACGGGATGCGGATGATGCCGCCGCATTTGTTGGCGGTGAAGGTGACGTTTTGCGCGGCGACTTTCTTTTCGCCCAGCGCCTGGCTCATGCCGGCGGTGCCGACGCCCAGGAAGGTGAACGCATCTTCACCGGGTTTCAACTGCGGCAGGTTCACCGTGCCGGCGCCCAGGGGAAACACCGTGGCGAACTGGCGGAACTGGCCATACTTGTAAACCAGCTCAACGATCTGCGGGACGTAGATCGTAGGCAGCGGGATGTCCGTGCTGGCGAGCGCGGCCTTCTCGACGCCGATCCATTCAGCGGCCTTGGCAAGCATGGTCTCGGCATCACCGTGTTTCTTGGTGTCCCATTTATCCTGCCGCATGGCGCAGGCCAGATACATGCCGGACAGGGCCAGCGCGCAACTGTCGGTGACGAAAGGCTTGTTGCCGACGTAACGCACACCCGTGTCGCCATCGCGCAGCATGGACTGCTTGCGGAGTTTCTTAAGGTCGGCTTTGACCTTATCGTGGTCCTCGCCCATCGTCTTGAGCAGATCGGGTAACTTTTTGATGGCGGCAAAACCGCCTTCCACCTTGGCCAGGTCCGCGAGTTCCTTGAACATGGCGTTGTAGCCTTTGAAGCCGTCAAGGATGCCCTCGAATTCCTTGATCTGTTCGGGCGATAACGCGGTGGTGTAACACATCGCCTGGCGTTTGCTCATGGCGATTTGCGATAGCTGGTAACAACCCACCAGCATGGCGCAGGCGACGGGCGGCATGCCCAAATGAGCGAGCGCGACCGCGCCCAGGATGACAGCGAATAACGCCAACAGGTGGCGATACGGTTTCAGATTTTTTTTCATAGCAGATTTTTCTTTGGTTAATGGTTTAGTTTTTGAGGACGTTGTGGAGTCCCCTGGCCAATTGCAGCAAACGCGCGTCATGGATTCCCGCACCGGACGCGCCGGCCTGGGTGCTGGGGTCTGCCTCTTCACCGCAAAATTGTTTCAGAAAGTCAGCAAGGTTCTTCCGCTCGGCCGGATTGAGCACGCCCTTGATCTGGTTGCCGATGGTGGCGCCGGGATTGGCGGGAACCACGACCAGGGATTTTTCCAGCAACTCCGACTCGGTGTAGGTGCGGTCGGGTTTGTCCTTGCTGTCGCCGCTGGTCCATTCCAGGGGAATAAAGCCGACGGACATGGAACGGATGAAACCGCCCTTGGCCATTTTGTAGGCAAGCAGGCCGAGCGGATTGTCCACCGCGAACAGAATGCGGCAGCAGAGCTTGTTGTTCTGGACCTGCTGGTCCTTGGGCAGGATGTCGCGCCCGAGAATTTTCATGATGCTCGAATAATCGTGGCAATCCGGGACGACCGGATTGGCCAGGAAGTTGTCGAGCTGCCAGCCGTCCTGCTGGATCACCTCGTTGTAGCGGTCGAGCGTGTCGTCGCTGGCGATGAAGTCCATGACCGGATCGTCACCGGCAACTTCCTTGACGTTGCAATGCAGACCACCGCGCAGTCCGGCCTTCCCGGTGTTGAGGGTGATGAGCCGGGAGCCGAACTCCGTTTTCACCTGGTCGAGACTGAGATCGTAAAATTTCATGATGTTTTTTTGTTAAAGGTCAGCACGCCGACGCCAAAGATTTTGAACGTGAGGGTTTCTTCGTCCTCGCCGGTTTTCTGCGCGGCCAGCTGAATGCACTGGCAATTAATGATGTTGCCGGCGCTGGCGCCCAGGGAATCGTCACCGGGATACATGAGCTGCTCGCCGCCGACCTCGAATGGTTCTTCCACGGGGATCGGGGCGTCGATGTATTGCTCCTCAGCGATGGCGTGAGCTTCGCGGACATTCGGGCCGTGGCTGGAGAGCCAGGCTTTGTACTGGATGCCGGCGTCGGTCATGGCCAGGTGCCGCGCGTTGTTGTAGGCCATGTTGGTTTCCGTCTGCGCCACGCGCTTGGCTTCGCCACTGGTGAGATTGTTGAACACGGCCTTGACGCGGTCGGCGAGTTGCGCCGAGGTTTCACCGGCGTCGAGTCCCTGATCCAGCGAGGTGTTGAGCTGGTCGCGCACCGTGCCGCCCACACCCATGATGGGTTGCGTGCGGGACAGCAGATATTCCTTCGCCTGCTGGGGCGGATATTGCCACGGGTCGTCATTGCCGAGTTCGGCATTGAGTTCCGTGCCGGCCAGATTCAGCGTGGCCATGATCGGGTTGCTCAGTTCGGCCTGAAGCGCCGCGCCGAAAGCCGAATGGCTAAAAATCAAATCCACCAGGCCGCGCGTTTGCAGCATGACAGCCGCCCGGCGGTTTTGCGTATCGGCGGGGACCAGAAACTTTTCGAGATGAACCTCGCTGAGTTTGGCCAGCGTGGAGGCGCGGAACTGGTTCAACACCTTGCCGACCTTGCCTTGCATGAGCTTGACCGTCTTGCGGCGCGACGAGACGTGCGCGTTCCAAAGTACAGTGGTGTCAGGCTTCTTCACCTTGACCGGCGCCGGGCCGGCTTTCACGCTGCCGAGCCATTTCAACATTTTGCTGAAGGGCGTGGACTTTTCAGCTTCATCGGTCGGCGGCGGATTATTCGGATCGTCCTCGCCGGGCGGCGGCTCGACCGGCTGCGAAACGTTTTGCAGGTTGAACGGCAGGTAACTGTCCTTGCCCCATTTGTATTCCGGCAGGCCAAGGTCAAGGTTCGTGTTGACATCGTTGAGCGGCACGCCGATGGCAAACATCTTGCCGGCCGTGTCCCACCGGGCGCGGCGCGCGGCCTGCATAATGGGCAGGCTGTCAACGTCGAACCAGCCGACGAGATCGTCGCCGAAAGTTTTCACGACCGGCTCGACCGCGGATTCGAGCGTCGTGCAGAGACTGCCGAGCGTGGATTCGATGAAGGAGATTTTCTGCGCGTCCATCGAACCACCCTTGCCGCCGTCGTTGAGGTCCTCGGTAAAACCCGCGAGCGTTTCCGGCACCTTGAAGATGGCGAAGATTTCCTTGCGCAAGAATTTGCGCGTGTCGAGGAACTGCATGTCCATCATGGAGAGCGTCGGTTTCTCAATCTTTGCGCCGCCCCACAGGAAGAGCGGGCGGTCGGCGGTGCCGGCCTTGCGCTTGCGCTCGCGCAACGCGGCGAGGATGGCCGCGCGTTGCTCGGTCGTGGCCTGCTGGTCCGTGGTGACAATGACGCCGGTGTCAGCGTTGTTCACCCAAAGTCCTTTTTGGAATTGTTCCCCGGCAAAATCCGTTTGCGCCGGAGTGCCGGCCACGATGAGTGGCGAGAGTCCACGCCAGTACAGATAAGGATTGGGCGTGCGCGAATGGATCAGTTCCGAGGGCATCAGGATTTCCGACGGCAGCGGCGTGAGCAGCGGCGAGCCGGTGTAACGCCAGGCTTCGAGATTGTAGCCCTGGACCATGTGCCAGAACAAAGTGGTGTCCAACGTGAGCATCCGCTGGATGCGCGGCTTGCGATCCGACAGATCCACCGGCTGATCGGCATTGTCGAGCGGCAGGATGAAGAATTCCCCGCGCAACGCGTTCCAGGTGACAACCATTTCCCAAAACAATTGCCGGTCCATCGTCGGGTGCGGACGATTGAACAGGTCCACCACGTCGCCGGAGTCAACAATGTCATTGCCCAGGGCGCGGCGGCAAAAGTTGCGGTGCCTTGGATCGGCGGAGCTGCGGAGCGCGCGGATGCGTTTGGCCTTGTCCGCGCCGACGCGGGAAATGCGGAAAGGAATCTGTGCGATGGATGATGCCAGGATGGAGACGGCCGTAAAAATCCAGGCCGACTGGGCGTAGGGATTCACCAGCTTGGTGCCCTGCTGCTGGTCATCAATATCGGTGCCCGTGAGGAAGGCGGCCACGTCCGGCGATGCGACCGATTTCCCGGCCAAGGCATGGAAGGCATCCCCAACCCGCTCTAAAACTGATTTACTCATGGTTTGACCTCCTGCCACGATGCTCTTAATTGCGATTTAAGCCCGGTATGGGCGCATTGAGCACCCCAGCGGCGGCAGACAGTGGCCGGAAATCGCCCTTGGGCAAAAAGAGAGGGGTTGGTTGTCATCCTACAGCGGCTCCTATTCCGAGTTCAGTTTTACCCGCGTGCAGTGCCAGCGCCTTGGCCCAAAACCGGTCACAGTGGGAATCCGCGGCCTCGCCGACGAAGCGGATGTTGCCGGAGGCGGTGGTTTCTTTTTTGATGCCGCGCAGGTCGGCGCGCAGGGGTTCACTTTTGGCGTAACGCAGTGTGCGGTCTTCATGGGCGCTGCGGAGGGGAAAGGCGAGGTCTTCCTTGACAGTGCCACTGAAGCGGACGGCCTCGGCACGATAACCGAATCGCTCGACCGCGCGCTCGGCGAGTTGCATCCCCAGGCCGGTGGAGTCAATGCAACAGCGGCGGACGGCGGGCAACTGCATGAGCTGATTCAACTCGAACTCCTGCTCGGCGAAAGTTTTGCCGCGCAGTTCCAGGCGCAGGCGCTCCCAATAAACGTCACCAACCTTTTCTTCCACATCAATGACGCTGAGGTGCGTGGTGCGCGCCACGTCGTAACCGATGTAGAGTGGATTCTTGCAGGTTTGCAGGTAGGCAAAATCCTTGGCGGCGGAATCATCCTCGCACGCGGTGATCATCTCATAGGTGATGAAGGCGGCGGATTCGTCGGCGGGGATGCAGCAATACTCCTGGAGCCATTGTTCCTCATCAATGCACTCGCGGCGAATCCGGGCCAGAAATTCCTCGCGGGTTTCGCTCGCGCCGGAGGCCGCATTTATTTTTTCGACGATGCCCTGCTCGACCGCCGCCTGGATGGGCACCGAATGCAGCGACCAACCCATCGGGTTGCCACGCTCCTTGATGTCAACGATGATCTGGTTGAACAAACTGCCGACGCCGCGATGGGTAGAGATGATGCTGAATTGTCCGCCCCATTGCGTAGCCGGCTTGCCAATGGCGTAAACCTCGCGCTGGAGATCGAGCTTGCGCAGCGCAAATTCATCGGCCTTCACGTGGCCCGTCTTGCTGGCGATGGCGTCCGGGTTGGAAGAGACGCAGTTAATGGTGCGCTCGTTGGCGAAACGCAAAACGAAGGCCGTGAGATTTTTCTCGTGGTCCACCAGGATTTCGCCCAGGTCTTCGGCGGCGTGATTCAGAACCCGCGCCCACCGTTTGCAGTAGAGGAGATATTGCTTGGCGGCAATTTCGTCCCGCGAGCTGACCCAGACATCCAGCCGGGCGTCGCGCGGCGCAACCTTGACGACCGAATCGTAGCTGTCGCAATAGCTGAATCCGATCTGGCGCGACTTCTCGACAATGCGCAGCCGGCTGGCATCGCGTATCCAGCGCGATTGAAACGGCATGAAGTATTTTGCGCCGGAGAATTTCACAAGAGGTTCAGTTCGCGTTCGATCTTGGCGATGGTTTCCCTGGTGAGGCCGCCCTTGGACTTGGCCGCATTCTTGATCTGGTCGAATGCCGCCGCCTTCTTTTCGAGCAAAGTTACTTTGCGCTCGTCCAGTGAAACCTTTTTCACGTTCAAATCCTGGACTATCGTTTTCCGGCCCGACGCAAAATCGCCCGTCGCCAGCGCCCGCGCATAACTCCGCTTCAATACTTCCTCGCGGATTTGATCCAGAGTCCATTGCTCGCCGAATTCCTCTTGCAGGCGCCGTTCGTCGTCCTTCATTCGCTCGGCTTCCAGGTCCATCAAGCGTTGCTGAAATTCCCAATCCCGGAACGATGTAAGCTGATCGTCCCGCGTAAATTTGATTTGCAGCTTCACCGCCAGTTGCCGCCGGATGTCCGCTTGCGTGGTGTCCGAGGCAAAGAGCGCACGCCAGAAGTCCCGTGCCGACTCGGACATGGAGTCGCGCCACATGAGTTTGAAGCGAGTCAGTTCCGACCCGGTCCCGCCGCGTAATTTTTTGGGTGCGTTCATTCACAGTTCCAGAAGCGCGGCTTCGCCGGCATCGTTGATGTTCCACTTCATGATTCGTTTGTTGAACCGCGCCGGCGCGCCGGTGATCCACTTTTCCGAGTCACACATTTTCAGGACCGAGGCCAGCTCGGCCACGCTGGGGGCGGGCGTGCCGATGGCCGGGTCGCGCGAAATGCCGGCGTGGATTTCCGGTTCCGTAGCCTGGTGAAAATCCAGGCCATGCAGAAAATTCAGCACGGCTTTGGTGATGACGAGTTCGCGCGAGGTCATTCCACCCTCCCCTTCAATTCGCCGATCTTCTCCAGCACCTGGTTGACCTGCTCGCGGACTTTTTCAATCCGGTCCTCACCCGCCTTGTTGATGCGGCGTTCCATTTCCGGCAGGTCAACCCGCAGCGTCTGCCAGAGCCGGTCCAGTTCCGTGTCGTGACCATCCAGCCGGTTCTCGGCACGGACAAACCGTTGCTCGGTCGCGTCGTGGTTATACCGCTTGGGCGCCTTGCGATATTCCGGGGGCGGGTTATCGTCAATCTTCACGGGACCGCTTTTGCGGAAGGCGGCGTACAGGGCCGCCGCGATGAGACAAATGGAAATCAAAATAATCAGCACCCACTTCAACGTGGAGTCGGGCACGGAAGGCAGGTCGGTGGATTGAGCCAGTATTATCGGGCGCACGCGTTGAGCAAGTGGGTTCATGGTTTGGGTGGGGCGGCTGCCTTGTGCCATCGGTTCATCCGCATGAAGTCAACGAGGTGTTCGGCATCAATGCGGAAGTTAGGCGGCGCGGGCGTGATGCCGGCGTCAATCTCCAGGCGCGGAAAAAAGTTCGTGCTGTAAAGTGTGACGAGTGCGTTGTAGCGGTCCCGCGCGTGAGGCGTGATGACAGCGCCGGTCACCTCTCCGGTGCTGTTCGTGGTCATGCAAATCAAGCCGCTGTTCTGCGCGCCGCCGTCGTAGCTCGCCACGTTCGCCTGGACGGGCTTGGGAATGACCGTGCCGCAACTCGTTAAAAGAATGAGCAGAGCAAATGCGAGCAGTGTTAACAGACAGGTAACAAAACAGTGGATCGCCGCCATGAGAACCTGATGACGGTAAAGGTGCCGGATGGCCGCCGGGCTTTCGCCCGATCCCCAGCCTTCAAGATTGTGCGCACAATCTTCAGTCGTCCGGCGCGGCTGTTTTGGTTTCATGTGTAGGTGTTATTCCATTTCGCTGTGCGAAATTTATTTCGGCGCAGATGAATCAGGGATTGTCGCCTTGGCCACATCGTCGGCGTGCAAACATTCTGATAGGTTTGCCACCGGGTCGCTCTGCGAGGGAATCGCCAACCTACCATTGCAGGCATCGTTGCCTGCCACTGCGTCATACAGAATCCCCGCCACCGGAGGTCCGTAGGATGGAATCAGAATTACCTTATCGCCGTTCTTTGCTTCTCTGCCGTTTTTGAAGTGCATATTTTCCTTTGGGTTGTTTGTTGTTTACTCCGCCAAATCGTTTCTAATTTCAGTTACGTCATCTTTCGCCACGGCCTCGGTCGCCTGGTCAACCTGCTTTTGTTCCGAGCCGGCGATGGCCGACGCCTTCACGTCCGCCGCGTTCTTCTCGGCATCGCGCTGTTGGACCAGTCCGAGCGCGCGACCGATGGCGGTGAAGACGGCTGTAACGGCGTTCCACATTTACGGTGTCGGGGTTGCGGGTTGAATGGGCAGGCCGGCGGTGATGCCATCGCGCAAGGCCGTGAGGGCGGGCGCGAGGTACGGACTGGCGTCGCCGATTTTTTGCGCGACCACCTGTCCGAAAAATGCCTGGTATAGCGCAAGGCCGCTCACGATGCCGTTGTTCACATCCGGGTTATCCGGCATGGGCAGGCTGGCGATGGTCGTGCGGATAGCGACCGGATCAAGCTGGCCGTCATCGAGTGCCACGGTGAGAACCTGCGCCACGAGTTTGAAGTAAGTGATGGAGTTCGTGTCGGCGCGAACACCTTGCTGCGTTCCGATGGTCGCGGCGATTTTGATTCCGTTGTAAACGTCATTTGTGCGCACCGTCCAGGTGCCGATGTAAACGATGCCGTTGGTGTCGTGACTCAGTACGCCCGAAGGCTGGCCTGGTGCGACTGAGCGGCAGCCAGAACAAAGAAAGGCTGAAGTCAAAAGGCTAAAGGCTAAAATCAAGGCCGCGCCTGGGAGCGCCGGCGTCCCACCGGCAGGCTTTGCGTTCTCTGCGTTCTTTGCGGTTAAATTTTCCGAAAAGCTCTGGCCGGTCTTGGCGGCCAGTGCGGCGGCGATGAGGCCAAGCCATTTGGCGTCCAAATCAATCATCGCTCCGGTCTTGATGGAGAGGACGGTCCAGACCGTCATGATTGGCACGATGATGAGGAGCACGGCCAGGCGCATCGTGCTGGGCGCGCCGTCGCCGTCCGAAATAAGTTGGGAAAGTTTGTTCATGGGATCAGTGGGTTGGAAAACTGAAGACCGACGGCCGGACGGATACGGGCAAGCATCCGAGGAACGAGCCGTCCGCCGGCCTTCAAATGGTTTGGAGTTATTGCCCGAATCACGCCGCGACTATGGCGTGACTGGAAGAAAGCAGGCAGGCTCCGGGAGCCTGAAGTTATGAGGGGACAAAAAACGGACGGCCCATTCCTCGCTGTGGCCGCCCATGGGGCTATCTAGTCACGGGGCACTCAGTGCGTCAATTACTTTTTTTGGCGCGCAGCAGCAGGATGAAAATTCCAGCAAGCAAACCGACGGCGGCAATTGCCAGCGTGAGCCAGATGGAAATGAACCCGAACACGATGGCCAATATCACAACGAACGCGCCCAGGACCAGCAGCGCCGCCGGCGATTCTTTTTGCTCGAACCCACGCGGCTCAATGACAACCGGAATGTAGCCGGTCCCGCAACTGACGCATTTGAGGCCACGATGCACCTGCAACTCGGTGCCCAGATTCGGCGTACCACACTTCGGGCAGGGATGTGATTGATATTTCTCAGCGTTCATTTTCTGGCGAGCAATGCGTGGAGTCAGCGAGCCGGGCGTTTGAAGATCAGAATGATTTTCCCGGTGCGAACGTTGGTGAATGGTTTATAGCGCGGAGTCACCAAGGGTTCCGTTTCGTGAAGGTCGTTACCATCTAAACGCTCGGCCTGTGATGGTGTCTCTAATTCCGGCACTGCACCGACCAGTTCCCATCCCTCATCACCAATTTTTGCAAGTTGGATTTCAAGGTTTCCAAAGTCACCTGGCTCGGAATTTTCAGTGCGGTAAACTTCAGCCCGTTCACTATCAGAGGTTTTAGTTTTGGCACGCTCCAAATAACCGTGGATGGAATTGTCAACCTCGACAGTTTTATATTCCCACTGGGAGGGCTTGTTGCAACCGCAGAGCAGCGCGGCGATGGCGACAAGGTAGATGGTGGTCTTCATGTCAACAAGAAGCAGGTAGTAAATCGCAAGAAATGGCTTCGATTTTTCCGAAGATTGAGGCACAGTCTGCGTATAAGTTTGAGCGACGGATTTGGCGGTTCCGAAAACCGCGAATTTTCTCTTACTCCCCAAATCCGAGCGCGCGTCAATTGGCGCGGCTCGGTGTATTGGGGTAAGGGCGCTTCGCGGTGCCTCGGTTCCGGTATGCCGGGTCCGCGCTTTTTTATCATGACGCGAATTGTTGTATTGTTTGAGTCGCTGCCGAAATCCGAACAGGAAAAGCTGTTGCACGATCTTCTCATGGCCGTTGCTGCTATTTTGGAGCGCCGTAATTCTTCCCAACGTGGTTTTCGATTATCTCCACCATCTGATCCGTCGGACTCTTTTTACCGGAACTGACCGGCTTTGTTTTCTGGCAGGAAACCGGCTCTCGTTTCGGGAGTCCTTCGATCAAGGTGCGGATCACCTTCAGCACATGCGCGCGGTCCGCGTCGTGTAGCCAGCGGAGGTCGTCCAGAATTTTTCTTTCCCAAGAGGCGAGCGATTCCTCTTTCAAGGCCAGCGGCGCTAATGCACCCGGCTGCTCGCTGGCCAGGATGAATTTGAATAACTGCAAAACCTGCGGACTGGGCTTCATGTCGCCAGACTTGTAGCGGCTGATCGCGCCACGACTCAGCTCAAGTCGGCGAGCAACATCAATCGGTTTCCAGCCCGACGCCTCTAGTAGGGCAATGAATTCAAGGTTTTCCGGCCTCACAAATTATTTTACTAAAACAACATTTATCTGTTGACGTGTTGCGTAACGGAGTGTTACCTTACTCAACAGAATTAAACGCACATGGACGAAAAAGTCAACAAAAAGAATTTACGGAAGCTCTGCTGGAAGCGCGGTTATCACGGCGTTGAAGGCTTTGCCCGCAAGATTGGCCGCGCCCGAACGACCATTCACCGCGCCGTCAACAATCCCGAACGCTTCGGTCCCACCGTTGCGCTGATTGAAAAATACCTCCTATGATTAATCCGATACACCTCGACCATTTTGTGGCGCGCACCATCGCGCGGCTGCCGGATAACATCGCCCAACGCAAAGAGGACTTGGTCACACTACTCGTGCTGCTCCCAAAAAATTATCCACGCCGTACCGAGGTAAAGCAGGTTCTCGAATCCATCCGCGCTCACGAATTGGCGCAGATGAAATTTCAGGAGCTTCTAAAACTGGAGGCCGCGCAATGATTTCTTCCCGACACATTCCGAACCGAACACCGCGAAGCCCGGCTGCCCGAACTGAGAGCGCAAGCTCCGGTTCGGCGCAGCTCCGGGAAAAGGAGTCACAATGAAAACATACGACGAAGTATATGAAGCCTGCCAAGCCGGCGGCATGAACAACACCGAGAGCGACGAGGTTGCCAGAGAGCAGGCTGCCCGATGCGCTTCTACCTACGATGAAATCCTGGGCGCAGTGATGCGCGCCACAACCATTGACGAGGTGCGCTCGTTCCGTCGCCTGGCGGAAGACATGTGCAGCCGGGATGAGTTGTCAACCAACCAACTGGCCATGTTACGCAGTTCAATGAACCTGCGCGAGGAAGCTATCGCCACTCTTGCCACGATATGACCACTCGCCTCGCCATGCAGCGCAGCCTGCCGCTGGAGATCAGCGCGCGCACCGTGCTGGTGACGCTGGAGGCGGTGCGCATCGCGCGCGGGTGCGATGCCGAGAGCGTGCTTAATTGTGTCGGGGACGCCACGCACCCGAAGTTTCTGCGGTGGGTCTTCAACATCGGCGTCAAGCCGGATGGCGAAATCCGCGAACTGCGCTTTTGGAAAGAAGAGATCACCGGCGACGTGAACAAGTGGAGCGAGCCGCGCGTGGCAATCGCAAAAATTCTTGGCACGCGCCGGACCTTCCCGCGTGGCGAAATTGAGGTCCAGTGGACGATGAACCACATGACCATCTCGCGCCTGGTGCGCACGGGCGAACTCACCGAAGTGAACCGCGAACTGACGCGCGCCAGCCTGGCGGCGTTTCTGGAACGGAGGCTGCAATGAGGGCGAAGGCAAAAATCCCTAAATTGACCGAGGCGCAGAAAGCCGTCGTGCTGGGCGACCGCATCCCGGCGCGGAATCAATCTCACCCATCGTCTGTTCGGGCCGGCGGCGCCACTGCCCGGCTGGATGTTTCCCAACTCCCCGGCGGCACGTCGCCGCTGCCGCCGGTCAACTTTACCGTGACCGTTCCATGAACCTTCAACCTTCAACCTTCAACCTTCAATCGCGCCGCGAAGCGGGCTACCTGCTCGTGGACGACGCCAGCGGCGTGGCCGAACTGGAGAAACGCACCGCGCCGAAGGTGCGGATCGTCGAGGGCATCATCGTAGGCGCGATATTTGGCGTCGGGTTCACGTGCCTCCTGATCGCGTTTATCACCTGGCTCAGATTCCACTACCTCCCATGAAAACCATTTCCCTCACCACCGAGCAGCTTCTGCGCCTGGGCGCCATGTTCGCCAACCATCAGATCGCCGGACTGATGGGCAGCGCCAACGAAGCGCAGACCGGACGCGGCGTCATTGCCGGCATCGTCGCCACGCTCCACGAAGTTTTGCCGCCGGCCCGGTTCCACTCGGTGATGATCCAGTGGGAGATAGACGACATCAAACTTGCCGAGCTGCTCGAACTGGCCAAGGCGCAGCCGGAAGCAACCTCCATCGAAGCCTGATTTATGAGTGAACAAAATCTGCAAAAACTTAACCCATCCACGCCCGCGCAAATCACCGGCACCTGGGACGGCGCCCGGCAATGGATCAGCGCCGCCGGTCTGTTCGAGCAGGGCAAATTGTTCTGCCAAGTCATGGCGGGATTTGAGTTGATGGAATTGCACAAAAACCACGGCATCACGAACGGCTCCAAGGCCCACCTTTCCCACGATGGGAAAGGTGCCTGGGACGAAATCCTGGCCAAGGAAACCAACCTATCCAGTTCCACCGCCTATCGTTTCATGGACATGGCCAAGGCCGCCGCGCCGCGCCTGAAAAAAATCGTGGCGTTGCGCGGGTTCGACCCCTTGAACAAACCGATGGCGCTGCTGACCGCGCCGCAGAAGGAGGCGCTCCAGGCCGGTGTGCGCAAGTTGACCGACAACAAGACGCAGAAGGATTTTGGCGAAGACCTTGGCCTGTGGAAAAAACACCAGGGGGCCGGCGCGACCGGGCGCGCACCGGGCGAGGGCGGCAGCCGCAAGCTGAGTATCAGCGAACGCGCCGAGCTGCTCAAGGTCCAGGCCGTGGAGGATTGGGCCGAGATGGCCGACATGTTCAAGGTCTATCGCGGCAAATTCACGGTGCTCTCCGATACCAGCGTGGAGGCGCAGATTGCCGTGCTCGAACGCCATTTAACCGCCCGTCGAGCCTGGCTTAAACAGCCGAAAACCAACCGCGTGGCGTCGGCCATTGAACATCTGTTCGACACAAAATTATGACAACCTCCTCCCTCCAAATCGAATCGCACGACCTCGCCGAGTTTCTCCAGTTACCCTCCGAAGTCCGGCGTGAGGTGGAAAAGTGGGACCGCGAATTGCAGGCCGTCACAAAACCGATCCAGCGCAACCTGGAGAAAATTGCCAACCGCCTGGGCGTATCGCTCAAGACCGCCCGCCGCCGGTACGACGACTGGCGGCGCGAGGGCTGGAAGGGTCTCATCAACCGCGCCAAGGTGCCGGAGGATCGCGGCCTCGATCCGCAGTTCATTGAGTGGTGGAAAAAGCTGTGCCAGGAGAACGGGCGCAAATGCAAACCGGCTTATCGCGAATTTGTGCGGCGCTTCAAGGATGGTACAGCCATTCCCGGCCTGCCGCCCGGCACGCCGCGCCACGCCCTGCCGCTCGGTTACACCTACTGTAATCTCATCCGTTACAAGCCCACCCAGTTTGAACTCACCGCCTCGCGCATCGGGCGCAGCGCCGCCGCCGATTTCCGCCCGAAACTTTTCACCACGCGCAACGGCCTGCGCGTGGGCGAGCGATACATCTTCGACGATATGTGGCACGACTTCAAGGTGGTGATGGTCGGCCAGCGCCGCGCCATGCGCCTGCTGCAACTGCACGCGCACGATCTGTTTTCGGCCTGCCAGTTCGCGCGCGGCATCAAGCCGCGCATGGAAGACCCGGAAACGGGTTCATCGGTCGGCCTCAAGGAAAACGAAATGCTCTTCCTGGTGGCGCACGTTCTCACCGAGTTCGGTTATCATCCGGACGGTTGCGTGCTGATGGTCGAGCACGGTACCGCCGCCATCCGCGAGGAACTCGAAAAAGTCCTGTTCGATCTGACCGCCGGCAAGGTGCTCGTGGACCGCAGCGGCATCGAAGGCGCCAGTTCGTTCGCCGGTCAATACGCCGGGCGCGGCAAGGGCAACTTCCGTTTCAAGGCCGCGCTCGAAAGTCTCGGCAACCTGATCCACAACGAGACGGCCAATCTGCTGGCGGTGCCCGGCCAGACCGGGAGCAACAGCCGTTTAAACCTGCCGGAAGAACTGGCAGGGCGCGACAAGCACGCTGATGCGTTGCTCAAGGCAATGGCCGCGCTTCCACCCGCGCGCGTCGCGCAACTCCGGCTGCCGTTCCTGGAAGTCAATCAGGCGCGCTGGCTCGTGGAGGAAATCATTGAGCGCATCAATCAGCGCACCGAGCACGAACTGGAGGGCTGGCTGGAAGCCGGTCTCACCACGATGGACTTCGACGTGCCGGGCGTCGGACTGCTGACCGGCGCCAAGGTGCTGGAACTGCCCGACGAAAAGCGCAACGCGATTTACGCCGTCGCGCAGCCGGTGGCGCGCAAGCTGAGTCCGCGCGAGGTATTCGACGCCGGGCGCGGCGACCTGGTGAAGTTCCGCCCCGAACAGACCGCCATGCTGCTCAAGGAGCGCGTCGCCCGCGAAGTGACGGTGGGCGAGGACCACCTGATTGAGTTTGACGACCAGGAGATTTCACCCGCCACGCTGCGTTACCTGGCGCACCACTTCTCACCGGGCGACAAGTTTTCCGCCGTGGTGAATCCCTTCTCGCCAGAGGTGGCGCACCTCTTCGACGCGCGCGGCTGCTGGATCGGCGTCGTGAAAGCCTGGCAGACCGTCCCGCACGACGATGCCGGGGCATTGCACCGGGCGATGGGCGCGGCGGCCAAGGTGGAGCGCGAACTGCTCGCGCCCGTGGCCGCGCGCGGCGCGGAACTCACCCGCAAACGGCTGGAGGATTCCCGCCACAATGCCGGCGTGCTTGGCCAGACGCCGGAGGAAAAGAAACACCAGCGCGCCGTGCGCAACTACGCCGGCGAGGTCGGCGAACTGGCCGAGGCCGCTGACCCTTCCAAGACGGAGGGCGGAGACGATTTCAGCGCCGAAGCGCTGTTGTAACCAAACCCACAACCAACAATCAGGAACGAAAATGGAAGAACAAATCGGGCAAAACGAAGACGCTAAACAGCAGCAAACCGTCCGCGCCACCTGGAACTTTTCTCTCGACCAGATGCGCGTGGACATGGCGCGCTACGACGCGGACGCGCAGGAGGCACTGGTCGCGCTGTTCCGCTGGTGCATTGACCCGCGCCACGCCATGAAGAAACCGGACGCGGCGGTGCGCCTGGGTTGCAGCGACAACCTGCTTTACCAGCTCTACACCGGCCGGTATCGGAAACCGGACAAGACGCCGGCCAATCCATCCAAGGAACTGATCTCAGAGATTCACAAGTTCCTGAAGCTCGAAGCCGAGCGGTACGCCCTGGGCGACACCGACTTCGTCATCACCCCCACGGCCAAAAAGATTTTCACCGCGTGCGATCTGGCGCGTGAATCGCAATCGCCGGTCATCCTGTGGGGGCCGTCGCATATCGGAAAAACCTGGGCCGAGCATTATTACCAGCAGCATAACAACCACGGCAAAACCTTCATTGCCGAACTCAAGGCCGCCAGCGGCCTGGGCGGCATGGTGCGCGTGGCGGCAACGGCCTGCGGCATCAGCGACAACTCGAACACGGCAAAACTGGTTGAACGCATCGAGGGCGCGCTCACGCCGAACACCGTGCTGATTTGGGATGAGGTCCATCTGCTCAAGCATACCTACCGCAAGAACAGTTTCTTCGCCTGCATCGAAACCATCCGCCGCATTTACGACGCGTGCCGCTGCGGCATGGTCCTCACCTGGACGAACCTCGACGAGCTGAAGAACGCCAGCCAGGGCGAATTGATCCAGATGTGGCGGCGCGGCGTCCACAAGGTCGCGTTGCCGGCCATGCCCACCAAGGAAGACCTGCGGCTGATCCTCGAACACAGCGGCCTGTCGTTCCCGGACAAAGGCATGACCATCACCATCCCCGGCAAGAAAGAGGACATCATCGAAACCCCCTACGCGATTTTGCGGCAGCAGGCCATGAACAACGGCCTCAAGGCCATCACCGAGCGCATCCGCTACGCGCGCAAGCTGGCCGGCAAACAGCCGGGCGGAAAAATATCCTGGACCCACTTCGTGGACGCGCATCTGCGCATTGAGAAGGAAGGCATCCAGGAACCGATTTGGGAGTAATTATGCCCGCACCCGCCAAAGCCGTGGACCAGCAGGTCGTTTGGAAGAACGATGAGATGCTCACGTTCGCCATCAGCCTGGTGGAGCACGCGCTTGGGTTGCTGCATGGCGGGGTCAACAAGTTCACCACGGACATCGTGCCGGACGCGGATCGGGGCGACGGCAACGGCATCGCCGGCTCGGTGGTTTCCATGCTCACCAACGCCAGCGTCCTTGAGCCGGTCGGCGTGTTCGTGGCGCAGGTCTTTTACCAGGAACGAATCAAATCCGAACGCGACGAGAGCAAGGGCCGGTGGGTGAACGTCCACCGCCTTTGCTCGCGTTCGGTGGCGGAGGAATTCCTTCGCCGCAATCACCGGCCAGCCGCCGCCCAGCAAGCGGACCTGGCCATCAGTTAACCGCAGTCAAACCACAACCAAAATCGGGCAATGAAAAAGAACAAATCGCAGTTAGAGCAAACCACCAACCTCATGCATGCCGGCAAGGACGAGCCGGATGCGTTCTATGAACGGCAAATCACAGCCACATTCGAGAACGGCGGCGCCATCCAGGTCATGGCGCGAGGAGAGAGCATAGCCGGCGTGATTGAGATCATCCTGGCCGTGGTGCCGGTCCTGAAATTGGACCGGGAATTGACGCTGGATGTCACGTTGCGCTACTGGCACCTGACCGAGGATTTCCAGCAGGTTGAAATTTCCGGCGCCGCATACCATGTGTCGGAATCTTCAACCGACGCTCCGCAAGCCATCGTCCGCCGCCTGGCAGCCGATGCCAAGGTCCGGCTCGTTAAAAATCTGGCGCGGCACCAGATCGCCCTGGTCGGCGAGAGAGGAGAACTCGCGTGAGCATCCTCGAAGCTATCTCCCCAACCGCCCGCGCGCTGCTTGCCGCCAAGGATCGGCACAAGATTGAGGAATTAACCGAGGCCGAAGTAGCCGCGCTTGATGCCGGCAAATGCCCGGACTGCGGATCAGAGCAGTTCCTGGAAGGCCCGCATGGCGGCATGAACGTGAACATCCAGTGCGCCGGCTGCCAGGCTGAATTCAACATCATTCCGCGTCTGGCCGGATCGTTCGGCAAAGAACGGCTCGCGCGGCCACTGAAACCAATCCCCGCAGTCAACCACTAACCAATGACAACCATGCAATTAACCGACCTCCAAAAACTCACTAAACCTTATGCCGACGTGCGCGGCCAACTGGCTGAAATCGTCACCGAAGTCAAACGCGAGCAGGATGCCATCCTGCGCAAAAAGCTGCCGGTCATCCGCGAACTGGTGGCCCGCGCCGCCGAACGCGAATCCAACCTGCGCGCCGCCATCGAAGGCAACTCGCAACTGTTCATTAAGCCGCGCACGGTCGTTTTCCACGGCATTAAAATCGGCCTCCAGGAAGGCAAGGACGGTATCGAATTTGACGAGGCCGACAAGGTGCTGACGCTGATCCGGGAGCATTACGGCGACGATGCCGTCGGCCTGATCCACGTCATCGAGTCGCCAGACAAGAAGATGCTCCGCGATTTACCCGACGAGGAATTGAAGAAACTCGGCTGCCAACGGGTCAACCCCGGCGACGAAGTCGTCATCCGCCCCACCGACACCAACGTGGACAAAATCGTCACTGCCCTGCTCAAGGACGCGACGGACACGCAAAAGGCAGCATGATTCTTTCCTTCGCACTCACCGAAAAAGAGTTCCTCTCCGGCCAGAAAACGGAGACGCGGCGGGACTGGACCGACCGCACCCTCAAGTGCTGGCAAAATGCCTGGGACGCCGGGCGCGTGACTCACCTGGCGGCAGATTGCGGATTGCATCGGGGCGGCAAAATCATCGGTAGCTTTAAGTTGAGTCGCGCAGTTTTGCGCCCTGGTCAAACAGCCGCCGGAAAAACTGATGGTCGTCGTGCGATTCAAGAAGTTATGAGCAAATTCACCCTACCCGAAGAAGATCGGCCCTATACCGTGGCGCTTTCAGCACACGAAGTACACGCGGTGATGAAATGGAACGTCGCACAAATACGGCGCGTCACAAAATTGTTTGGCCAGGAGGCACTGGAACTTTCGGCTAAAAGTCTGTTCCCACAAGGCACCCGGTTGAATCACATGCGCGAAGCGTGCATGGCCAAGGTGAAACAGCACTATGACCGCGCCAGAGGTCTCGCCTCCATCCTGGAAAAATGAACGTCACCGCGCCAGCAATCACACGCCCCGTCCTCCGCTACCACGGCGGGAAGTGGATTCTTGCGCCCTGGATAATCAGCCACTTCCCGCCGCACAAAATATACGTCGAGCCGTTCGGCGGCGGTGGGTCGGTATTGCTCCGCAAAGAGCGGAGTTTTTGCGAGGTCTATAACGACCTGGATGAAGAGGTCGTGAACCTGTTCCGCGTGATGCGCGACAGCGCCAGTGCGCTGCGCCTGTGTGAACTACTGGCCATGACTCCATTCGGGCGGCTGGATTTCCAAGCCGCATACGAACTGAGCGACGATCCGGTTGAGCGGGCGCGCCGGCTGGTGGTCCGGTCCTTCCAAGGTTTCGGATCAGGCGCGTTCAACCGCGATTATTCGACCGGCTTCCGGGCGGCGTCAAAACAAACCGGGCGTCCGCATCCGCGCGATTGGGCAAATATCCCGGAATGCCTCTGGCTGGTTACGGAACGGCTCAAAGGCGTCACCATCGAATGCCGCGACGCCTTCGAGGTGATCCGCCAGCAGGATCACCCGGAAACTCTTTTCTATCTCGACCCGCCGTATCTGGAAACCACGCGCCCCACGTCGAACCGGAAACAATATCGTTTCGAGCTTGGAATCTCCGATCACTTTTCGCTGGCCAAGTTGCTCAAGAGTATCAAAGCCAAAGCCATCCTCTCCGGCTACGCCTCGGACCTTTACGACCGCGAACTTTATCCCGACTGGCGGCGGGTGGATAAAGTAGCACAGGCCAGCGGCCAGTTCGGTCGCATTCAACGTCTGGAAGTTTTGTGGATGAACTTTTAGCCATGAAACTCACGCGCGCAATCTGGTCTGTTGTAAACGTTCCGCCCATGCTGGCCATCGCCTGCCTGGGCATGATTGCCTCGCTCCTCGCCTGGGACTGGCTCAATGACAAATGTTGGGTCTGGTACACGAGCATCAATTCCACCCGGCCATGAAATCAGCCACGCGCAATCCCATTGCTCGAATGCGTTTTATCCGTGGCAAATTGCTGCGCGGTGAACCGTTCAATGCCTCGTCCGTGGCAGCGGAGTTGGAAGTGACCGCTAAAACCATCCAGCGGGACATTGACTTCATGCGCGACCAGCTTGGTTACGAAATCAGCTTCGATTGCAGCGCCAATTCCTTCACTGGTAGTCCCGGCGTCATTACAACGTTATGAACGTACCGTTTGAACAACGTTCCGCGTCGTTGCGTTTTTACCATCGGCGCGCCGCGACCAATCTTGCCGCCGGCCTCACCGCGAAGGGCCTGCCCCGCCAGCGTCGCCGCAATATGTTGACCATCCGGGAACGGAAACTCGCCGCCCGCGACCGCAGCGCGAACGCGGCGGCCAAGCGGATTCTCGTCAATAAACTCAACGGCCTCACCATCCGTGGCACGCCGCGCGTCTATGCCGTAAACCGGGGCGACGCCTGGCTGCTGAAAGAGCATGTGGACAACCTGGCCGCCTCGCTTACGCTTTGCTTTCACGATCTGCCGCCGGAAGCCCAGGCTCGCGCCCTGGAACTGGAAAAACATCTGAGTGCCATTCGGCGTTCCACCACCTGAATTATGAGCCTAAAAAAATCCACTGGAAACATGTATCCCTGGGTGACCCACACCCACAGTCACCTCGGCGGCGAATGCCCGCACAAATGCACCTATTGCTATGTTGACAATCCGCGATTCGGTCGGCCAGCCAAATACACCGGCCCGATCCGGCTGCTGGAAGATGAGTTCAAAGTCAATTACGGCAGTGGCCGGACCATCTTCGTGGAGAATTGCAATGACCTGTTCGCCACCGATGTCCCCGGCGATATGATTGACCGGGTGCTGGCTCACTGCCGCGCATTTCCAGACAACACTTATGTCTTTCAAACCAAGAATCCGGCGAGGGTCATCGGATTTTATTTGCGGATGCCGGCCAACTTTCTCCTCGGCACAACCATTGAGACCAACCGGCATTATTCCGACGTGATGGGGAAGGCCCCGACACCGGCCGCCCGCGCCGAGGCAATGGAACGAATGAGCAACGATTGCATGGGGCCGGTAAAAACGTTCGTCACCATCGAGCCGATCCTGGATTTCGATCTCGACGAATTGATGCGCTGGATCGTGGGCACCAGGCCGGGAATTGATGGCATCAATCCTGAGTTTGTGAATATCGGTGCCGACTCCAAAGGCCACGGTCTGCCCGAACCGTCCGGCGATAAAATCCGCGCGCTACTGGCGGCATTGAGAGAGCACAACATTCCCATCCGCGAGAAGCACAACCTGCAAAGGCTTTTGGTATGAACCGACGGGACAAATTTTATCCTGGTTGGAAGATGACGCCGGCACAGCGGCAGGCTTATTTCCGTCTGCTGGAAGGCGCTTGCCATGCCCAGGGAAAACGAACGGCTGCGGAGAGAGAGGAGTTGCGCAAGCTGATCCATCTTCGCGCGTTTGGACGGCCAGTTTCGGCAAAGGATATTGACCACCTGAAAATGTTCGACGCCTATAAAGCCGAATGCCTGGCGTTGACGATGCCGACCAATCTGGAAGCGCAACTTCACCAGGCCGAGCAACCATTGATTCGCCTTCGCCGCGGCATCTTGGAAAAGTTTGATTCAGCAACCATCCTCGGACTCCTGTGCAGCGCCCGGTTCAAGCGAAAGTCGCTCGAAGATTTGGACACGATGAACGAGAAGGATTTGACTGATTTACGCAATACGCTCTGCGCCCGCACCGCTGGTGAAGTTGAGGTGCCCGCCGAGTCAGACCTGGCTGGCGAGGAGCACGCCGAAGCGCCACCAGTCGAACGCGAAGGAGTGCCCTTCTGATGCTCTGATACCCATCATGAAACCGAACCGAAAACCGCGAATTTTCAACACCGTAACCATCACCAAAACGATGTTCTATTTTGAGGGCAATCCGGTCGCTTCGTTGGTCACCAACAAAGGCGGACTGCGACAGGAAAGAGTAATGGAATTTCCCCAGGCTGAGGCCGCGCTCGCCTGGTGCCGACAGCACGCATGCACCTTCGTTTTTTCACCCGTTGACCTGCTCAAAAACTGATGCGCTACAAACGCCCAAACTTCCAGCGTAAACAGCAGACCTCCCAGGAGTTGAAGGACGATCTGATGGGTTTCCTCCAGCGCAAATTTTACGAGGGTCACGCTGTGGAATTTCGGAAGGATTATCGTCGTCTGCTTGAATGGGTCGTGCTGTGGCCGGCGAAGTGGCTGATTGAAAAAGGCGTGTCCCTCCCGGATGACCGCTACCGCGAAATCTTCATGACTGTTTTCATGGACTCGCTCCGGTTCGGCAACACCGACGGCATCAAATATCTGCCCGCTTGGCTGGCCAAAGTTATCCAGTCTCACTTCGCTGTTCATGGCGACGAGATTTACGAATCAGCGAAGTCCATTCGCACCCTCGCCGAGCACGCGCTGCTGTCTGCTGGCAAGGCTCTCCAGGCGCGTCCTGATCCAGTTCGTGAACTGGCAGCGGCAGCCCGCCTGGTGAAGCCAGCCAAGGCCGCCAAAAAACCATCCCAAAAGGAGCAATTAAGCCTGCTTTAACGCGATGCAAAATCAGGGACAAACCTTTTCAACTATTGGCATCCGGGCCGGTTTTCTTCTCAAACCAGCCCGGTCGGCGTCGTTGCTGCATAACCCATTGGTTTCCGGCTTGTTCCAGGCTATTCCAGCCTAAACCGCCCCTTCTCAAATCGCGCGCGAAGACTCACTGCGAGCTACGGATGGCAGGCCAGCCTTGTCGAAAGCTGAAAGCGCAGGCGGGCTATTTTCCCTCCACCAAGGTCCCATCACGACGCAATTTCATTCGCTGCCCGCGCCACTCGACAGTATTGCCGATGAATGCACCAAGCCAGACCGCCGCCTGCAGCAAGTCCTTCACTGGTACCAGCCAAGGCGGGGCGAGGTTGTTGTCCCCCGGCGTGAATCGGCGCTGGAGATTTTGGGCGAGCCCGATCCGGATTAACAAATACGCGACGGCAATGAGCGGAAAACAAAATGTTTTTGACAGAACCAGCGACGCAATCAGCCACAGCAATGGCCAGAATGTGGCGTTGGCCAGAATGCTGAAAAAATATGGCACCGGCTGGCAGACGCGGATGGTGCGCGCCCAGCGCAGTTGGTGTTTCCAAACATCACACCAGTTCATTGGCGCGTCCCAACATTCCACAACGACAGGGCAAAGCGCGATGTGATGGCCGCGCTGCGCGATGCGATGGCCGAGTTGATAATCGTCCGCGAGGCAATTCACCAATGCGGCGAAGCCGCCGATTTCTTCGAGCAATTTGCGGCGCGTGAGCATCGCCGCGCCGAGGG
>Ga0187868_1000164_pt1 | contig 58963 bp, 47 predicted proteins | sample June2016WEW_13_4_FD_133014 | JGI IMG/M metagenome (GOLD analysis project Ga0187868, IMG submission 133014) | Peatland microbial communities from SPRUCE experiment site at the Marcell Experimental Forest, Minnesota, USA - June2016WEW_13_40 | ecosystem: Environmental > Terrestrial > Soil >... | reverse complement strand
GCCAGACATCCACCCCTTGCACCAGGCGCTCGGTCAAGTGCATGTCGTAGTCGCTAAGGAAAATCGCATGAGGACGGACCTCCGGTCGGCGAATGAACTGTATCCATTTCTGGATCAGGGCTTGTCCCGCCAAGTCTGCTGGATGAGCCTTGCCCGCAATGATGAGTTGCACCGGGCGCTGGGGATTGGATAACAAACGCAGCAGTCGCTCCGGGTCGTGCAACAGCAGATTTGGTCTTTTGTAGGTCGCGAAGCGCCGCGCAAAACCCAGTGTCAATGCGTTGGGATCAAACAGATGTTTCGCCTCTTCAACCTTCTCGGACGACGCACCAGCGACGACATAGTGCCGGGCCAGGCGTTCGCGAGCGTATTCAACCAGAGACTTCCTGGCGGCGATGCGAAATTGCCAAAGGCTGTCGTCGGAGACGCGGCGAATGTCCTGCTCCAAGGTTTCCGTCGTCCCCAGCCAGCGGTCTTTGCCACAGGCCTTCGTCCAAAGGTCATCAGCGACCGCCGAATCCCAGGTTGGCATGTGAACTCCGTTGGTCACATGGCCGACGGGCACTTCGTCCGCTGGCCAGTGGGGAAAAAGAGGCTCAAAAAGATGCCGGCTGACTTTTCCATGCAAGCGACTCACGCCATTCACCGAACCGCTGCCGCGAATGGCCAGATAGGCCATGTTGAAACTCTCCGACGCGTCGTCCGGATTCTGCCGGCCCAAGGCCAACAAGTCGTGGACAGATATGCCGAGCTTTTGCGTGGCATAGCCACCGAGGTATTGTTCGATGAGCGCCGGTGTGAAACGATCAAAGCCCGCAGCCACCGCAGTGTGGGTCGTGAAAAGATTTCCCGCGCGCGTGGCGGCCAGAGCCACTTCAAAAGACTGCGCGTTCTCTTGCATGAAACTGCGGGCGCGCTCCAACACGGCAAAGGCCGCATGCCCTTCATTCAAGTGACAGACATCCGGCTGGATGCCAAGTGCCGCGAGCAATCGCCAGCCGCCGATGCCAAGCAGCAATTCCTGCACGAGACGCAACTCCGGTCCGCCGCCATACAACTCGCTGGTGATCCCGCGATGAGCGGGGAAGTTCGCCGCGTCATTGCTGTCCAGCAGGTAAAGTTTCACCCGACCGACTTGGACCTGCCAGGCGCGCAGCCAGACCGAGTAACCGGGCAGTGAGATTTCCAACCGCAACCACTCGCCGTTCGGCTGGCGCAATGGCGTGATCGGCAACTGTCCAGGGTCGTTATATGGGTAAAGAGCCTGTTGCGCTCCATCTTTGTCAATCACCTGGCGAAAATAGCCTTGTTGGTAGAGCAGCCCCACGCCAGCCACCGGTACGCCCAGGTCGCTGGCGGCTTTGAGCTGATCGCCGGCCACATTGCCAAGACCGCCGGAGTAAATCGGCAGCGCTTCGCTCAACATATATTCCATGCTGAAATAGGCGACACACTTCAAGGGGGACTGCGAATGATTTTTCTGAAACCACGCGGGCGTCTCCGCTGCCTGACGCTTGGCTCGCAGCAGGTCATCAATGTTCTTGCGAAAGGCAGGATCGGCCAGCACCCGCTGGAGTTTGTCCTTCGCGACAGTCTGCAGGACCACCCAGGGGTTTTGCGTGAACTCCCACAGCGCGGGATCAAGCTGCCGCCACACTTCGTCGGCGCAATGATTCCACGACCAGCGCAGGTCCAGCGCCAGCTCCGCCAGGGAATCGAAGCCTTCAACATCCGTAGTTAATTGACAATAGATCGGCTTTCTGACAGATATTTGTTTGTTCAAGCTTTTTCTTTCGTTTTGGCTCGGACGGAATCCCCGGTTTCTGTGGGGACGCCGCCAAAGCATCGTTGATGATTGTCTGGGCTTCTTCCAGAATGCGGTGCAGATGGTCCTTTCCTTGGAAGCTCTCGGCGTAAATTTTATAGATGTCCTCGGTGCCGGACGGACGCGCCGCGAACCAGCCGCTTTTGGCTACCACTTTCAACCCGCCAATGGGCGCATTGTTCCCCGGCGCATGGGTGAGGACGGTCTTGATTTTTTCGCCCGCCAACCCGGTGAGCTTGACCTGCTGCGGTGAAAGTTTCGCCAGCCGCTCCTTTTGTTCCGGAGTGGCTGGGGCATCAACACGGTCATAGGACGGTTCACCGAACTCGTGCCGGAATTCGCGATAGATGGCGGCGGGATCGTGGCCCGTCCGTGCGGTGCTCTCCGCTGCGAGCAAACAGGGAATGAATCCATCCTTGTCCGTTGTCCAGACGGTGCCATCCAGACGAAGGAAAACCGAACCTGCGCTTTCCTCACCGGCAAATCCCAGCGAACCGTCGAGCAAGCCATCCACGAACCACTTGAAACCAACCGGCACCTCGAAGAGCTTCCGGCCAAGTTTGGCGGTGATCCGGTCAATCATCTGGCTGCTCACGATCGTTTTCCCGACCGCCGCCGATTTGGACCACTTCGGCCGGTTCTGAAAAAGATGGAAAATCGCCGCGCAAAGGTCGTGATTTGGCGGCAGCAATCCGTCGCTTTTGGTGACGATCCCATGCCGGTCGTGGTCGGTGTCGCAGGCGAACGAGAGATCAAAACGATCCTTCATTTCGATCAGCCGCTGCATCGCATAGGGCGAGGATGGGTCCATGCGAATCTGGCCATCCCAATCCACCGTCATGAAACGAAAGGTGGGATCAACCGTCTCGTCAACCACCGTGAGGTTCAAACCATGTTGCTCCGCGATCCGCGCCCAATAATGGACGCCGGCACCGCCCAGCGGATCGACACCCAGATGGATTTTCGCGCTGCGAATGACGTCCAAGTCGATGACATTGCCGAGGTCATTGACGTAGGCGGTAAGATAGTCGTGCCAATGCGTCGTCGCGGCGCGCAGGGCCTGCGCGTGGGGAATTCGTTTCACCCCGTTGAGCCGGGCTTCAAGCAGCGCATTCGCCTTTGCCTCAATCCAACCGGTGACTGCGTTGTCCGCCGGCCCGCCACTCGGCGGGTTATATTTGAAGCCACCGTCATGCGGCGGATTGTGTGAGGGCGTGATGACAATCCCGTCGGCCAGTCCCTTTTTGCGCCCGCGATTGCAAGTCAGAATGGCGTGAGAAATCACCGGGGTCGGCGTGTATTCGTCACCTTCGGCGAGCATCACCTCGACTCCGTTTGCCGCCAGCACCTCCAGCGCGGTGGCGCAGGCCGGAACGGAAAGCGCATGCGTGTCGATGCCGAGATACAGCGGGCCGGAGATGTTTTGCCGCTTGCGATACAGGCAAATCGCCTGGGTGATCGCGAGGATGTGCCATTCATTGAAAGCCAGTTTGAACGACGACCCGCGATGCCCGGAGGTGCCAAACGCCACGCGTTGGGCCGGCACCTTGGGATCGGGCACCCTGGTATAGTAGGCCGTAATGAGCTGCGGCACATTGACGAGTATTGCAAGTGGTGCCGGTTTTCCGGCCAGGGGGCTTATTTTCATGACGTTTTCTTCGATGGTTTGTTTTCGAGTTCCGCCACTTTCGCCAAACGGCGACGAAAACGCTCCGCGCCGATGAATCGCGCGGCGAGAAATGTCTGCACCAATTCCCAGGCGAGGGCGTGACCGGCCACGAGGCCGCCAAAACAGATCAGGTTCAGATCGTCGTCCTCGACGCCTTGATGCGCCGAAAAGTTTTCGTGAATCAAGCAGGCCCGAACCCCCGCCACTTTGTTCGCGCAGACCGATGCTCCAACCCCGCTGCCACAGATGCCCACGCCGCGATCCACCGTCCCGGCGGCAACCGCCCTGGCCAGTGGCACGATAAAATCCGGATAGTCATCGTCCTCTTTCGGCCGGCCGTCGCCGAAGTCAACCACTTCATGACCGGCTTCGCGCAATTTCCCGGCCAGATATTCCTTCAACTCGTAACCTCCGTGATCAGCGGCGATGCCGATGCGTTGGAGCGTTCTCCTCAATTCCGTCAGCGGCTCATCGGGTGCGTTCACTGATGGTGTTCCAATGTCTCCGGCTTGGTGCGGTGGAGGATTTCTTTGGCATGAGTTATGTCATCCATGGTGCCGTGGGCAATCAGTACAAACTTGCCGGTCTTGAGCGCCGTCTCGTACTTCAATATGCTGTCCTTGGGGATGCCCAGGCTGTACAAGCCGGCCCCAATCGCGCTCAGACCGCCCACGACGACGGCACCTTCCAGTGCCCCGACGATCCAACTGACCAACGGCCCCGCAACGAGCAACGGCCCGACGCCGGGAATCAAAAAGAACGCGGAACCGAACAACAATCCCCATATCCCGCCCCAGAAGGCGCCTGTTTTACCCCACGCTTTCATCCGGTCGCCAACATTATAGTAGCCGACCACATGCTCATCGGTGTGATAGTCGCGTCCAACAATCGACAGTTTCTTCATATCGAAGCCGGATTGCTGTAGTTCCTTGATCGCCGCTTCGGCAGCCGTGTGCGAGGGATAGATCGCCACAATGGAATTGTTCTTGTTCATACTTTCCCTTTCGCTGTTGTGTTCATGATGCGAAGATAATCCGGGTAACCGTACGGGCACTATGGGGTGTTCCCCCCATGCCAGACTTGCTGAATCCAGTCCCGACACGGCGGTCCGGGATGGCGGTGAGCGAAACCTGGCGCAACCGGGACAAGTCGGAGCGAGGCGGAGAACCCCAAAAGCTTCCGTTGCCAAACGATGGTCAACTGGACACTGCTCTCGATGATAAAACGCATTGACCACTGATGACTCAACAGCATCGTCAGCCGCGTGGAAATTCGCGCTTTCATTTGCCGGGATTCACGACTAGCGTTCTCCAGCCGAAGCCGGTGTGGCGAAATGGCAGACGCACAGGACTTAAAATCCTGGGACCGTAAAAAGTCGTGTGAGTTCGAGTCTCACCACCGGCACCATATCAAAAAACGCCAATAAAATCAGCACTTTTAAGACGAGACGAAAATTGGAAAACGAATTGCATAACGCCACCGCATAACGTATCCACCCGTGTTAATGCTGCTTTTGCGGATTTGCGGCAACTTCACTTACATCATTAACCCTGTTGACAGAATCAAAACCCGACGGCCTAAAAATGGTTTTGCCATAGGAATCCAACCGCTCTGAATAATGCCCGCCTGACATCGCTACACCCTCTAGGCCGTGCCGCAACCAAGATCAGGCCAAACCCCACACGTCACCGGCCACCTGAGCAACGAACACGCCCAAGGCAGGCGGTGCGGTTGAACTTTGGCCCGGCGATGGTGCCGGTGCCACAGGCGGCGACCGGGTGAAGCGAAGGGAACCTACTAATCGGCCAGACCCGTCCCCGCCCCGTGGCACTCGGCACCCGCGCCCAGCCCGGCGTGACTCCCGCGTCTAAGGGCGGTATTCAGAGGGAACCGAGCCAGTTGAATTTCAGGGCCGTGGCCTGGTCACGAACTTCCTGACCCGCCCGCTAATGGGCGCTTGCTTTGACCCACATGGGAATCGTGAGTCCGCACCATATCACTTTTCGGTTGAGATTTTTAAGAGAGATTTTCATGGATTTTGAGGTTTGAAGTTTCGGTTACAGTTTGAATGCTTTGTAAAATACAATGCCAGTTACGACACAAAATGCGCCCATGATGGCTCCAAGGCTAAAGAACGCGAAGTCGAAGGAGATATAATGCAGGCAGAACGGGATGTTAAGCCACATGAATAATTCTGCCAGCAAAAAGGGAACCAGAACCGCAGTTGCTTTCAGCAAGAATACCGCTTCTTTGTGCGTTGGCCACGTCAGGGTGATTTTGAATTTAGGTTGCGAGGGGATCGGGATTTCGTTGTTCATATTTTGCCTTTTATTTTAGTTTCGGTTTTGTTGTGTTGCCAGAGGGGATAGAAATCATCGGAGGCATTTTTTCCCAGGTCGAAGCCGGCCTGGCCCGGAGCATGGCGGCGTATTCGGGGCGGTCCAATCGCTCTTTCCGTGATTTTCTACCAAACCGTTTATACGTGTTCACTGCAATTGGAACAAGTTTCATGGCTCTTTCATGTTTTTACCAGGAATGCGATTACGGATCAGCCTTCACGTTGGCGCTTAAAATTTCCTTCCACCCAGCGGTCGGCTTCCGGGACGGGGATTTTCAAATTCCGGTAGCTGAACTTCATGTGGGGCAGTCCGATGACGAGCCACCTGCTGACGGTTCTTGTGCTGACGTGCCAGCGGTCGCAAAATTCCGGCACGGTGAGGACCAAACGATCCGCAACGGGACTTGCTTGGTTGCTGGTGATGGCGTTTTTCTGAAAATTCTTCATACTTTTTCAGGTATGCTGGTCGGCAAAGGGAATAGAAACATTGCCGGCAATTTTGCCCATACTCGAACCGGCGTCAGCCCTCAGCGCGGCTGAGTAAGCCCGGCACGCAAGCAACTCCTTCCATGATTCGCAGACCGTTTTTGAAGCAATAGGCATAATCTTCAATTGCGCCTCACCGCTACCATCTAGGACAACCATATTACGCGCACAGCCACAATGCAAGTTGAAAATACCAGCTTGTTGCTGGTGTAATCTTGGAAATCCAAGCGCCTATCCTTCGGGGTCATGGCAAGCCACAAAAACAAACGAAAAGCCATTTTGAGGCACCGAAAGATAATTGGTGACGCCATTCGCCTCCGCCGAAAGAAAGCCGATTTTACCCAGGAACGATTGGCTGAAATGGTGGATTTGAACCCCAAATATCTTGGGGAAGTTGAACGCGGGGAAAAAATCATTTCAATCGAGGCTTTGTTGCGAATTGCCAAAGCGGTAAAAACTCCCATTCGTGATTTTTTCCGTGGCGTGTGATTCTGCAAGCTTTCAACGCCACTGCTGCCGGCATCGTGGCGGATGACCAAGGCGACGAGGCGCGCGACCAGCAACACGCCAGAAGGGTGCATGATATACGCCCACGAAACGCACAAAAAACAAAATCACGGCAGACGCCAGACACCGCGCTCGATGTGCAGCAGCAAACCAGTATCGCGGAGGACTTGGAGTTGCTGGCGGATTTTATCGCGGACGTGCTGGTTATCGGGGTGGAGTTTTTCCAGTTCGCGGGTGAAGGCGCAGGCGTCGGCGGTCGTGAATTCCGATGGAGCGCGGACTTCAGTCCGCTTCAGCATGGCAGGCAGTTTGAATGATAAAGCGGTGTGAACGCCGCGTGAGTAGTCGCCATGGGCCTTGTGCCCCTACCACAGGACTTGCCTCGCTCGGCCTTTGCGGGTAAAAAAACCGTGTGTCACAAAAGACCTTCCCCGGGCGAATGTCCATTCGTGGAAGAATGCTACCGGTCTGGCAGGGCGGCTTGATCGTTCTCCTTGTCTTCCTAGCCTATCTCCCCGCCCTGCACGGCGGGTTCATCTGGGATGATGATGCTTACGTAACGCAAAATTCGACTTTGCATGATGGGGAAGGATTGCGGCAGATCTGGTTCAAGGTGGGCGCCGTGCCGCAATATTACCCAGTGGTGCACACCACCTTCTGGCTGGAATATCATCTATGGGCCCTCAATCCCATCGGCTACCACTTGATAAACATGCTGTTGCATGCCATCGCGGCGATTTTGCTCTGGCAGGTATTGCGGCGTTTGCAGACCCCCGGAGCGTGGCTGGCCGCGGTCCTTTTCGCGCTTCACCCGATCGAGGTGGAATCGGTGGCCTGGGTCACCGAACGCAAGAACGTATTGTCAGCCGTCTTTTACTTCGCTGCCGCGCTGGCCTATCTTCGTTTTGTTGCGTTGGAGAAGCCTGGCAGTTCGAACCGTCTTCGCTGGTCTTGGTATCTGGGGGCTTTGGTTCTGTTTACCGCCGCGCTATTAAGCAAGACGGTGACCTGTTCGCTGCCAGCGGTGTTGTTGCTGGTATGCTGGTGGAAAAAAAGCCGTGTCCAACGGGGTGACATCATACCGTTATTGCCTTTCTTTGTGGTGGGGGTGGCGTTGGGGCTAATGACAGCATGGATCGAGAAATATCATGTTGGCGCACAAGGCGCGGCATGGTCGTTGACCTTTGCCGACCGCTGTCTGATTGCCGGAAGGGCCTTGTGGTTTTATGCCGGCAAATTGGTATGGCCGGCGCATCTGACCTTCATCTACCCGCGCTGGGAAATTGAGCCGGCGGTGTGGTGGCAATGGCTGTTTCCGATTGCAGCCATCGGTGTGGTGGCAGGACTCTGGCTGGCGCGGCGGCGGATAGGCAAAGGACCGCTGGTGGCGGTGTTGTGCTTTGCGGGCACGCTTGGGCCTGCACTGGGCTTTGTCAACGTGTATCCGATGCGCTACTCGTTTGTGGCTGATCATTTTCAATATCTGGCCGGCATTGGTTTGATCGTATTGGGCGCAGCGGGACTCAATCGGTTGCCGCGAGTCATTCCCGCCACAATCGTTGTTCTGCTGGGGGCGCTGACGTGGCAACAGGGGGGAATTTACCGGGACATGGAAACCCTCTGGCGCGACACGCTGTTCAAAAACCCGGACTGCTGGATGGCACACTACAATCTGGGTATTTTGCTTAAAAACCAGGGGCGCATTGAAGAGGCAATGGAACAATACCACAAGACCATCCAGATCAATCCGAACCATTACGAAGCGCTGAACAATCTGGGCAACGTCCTCGCCGCCAAAGGCCGGCTTGATGAAGCAATCGAGAACTATCGCAAGGCCATCCAGATCAATCCGAACTATCGCGAAGCTTTGAACAATCTGGGCAACGTTCTCACCGCCAAAGGCCGGTTTGATGAAGCAATCGAGAACTATCGCAAGGCCATCCAGATCAATCCGAATTACGCCGACGCGCTGAATAATCTGGGGGTCACCCTCGCCACCCGGGGGCAGTTTGATGAAGCGATCGAGAACTATCGCAAGGCCATTCGGATCAATCCGAATTACGCCGAAGCGCTGGACAATCTGGGCATCGCCCTCGCCGCCAAGGGCCGGCTTGATGAAGCGATCGAAAACTATCGCCAATCGATCCAAGTCAATTCAAACCGACCCGAAACCTTCTTTCATTTGGGCGCGACTCTTGGCCAATTGGGGCGCACTCGGGAAGCGGTTGCCCAATACCGGGAAGCTCTGAGATTAAATCCCAACCTGGCCGGCGCGCTGAACAATCTGGCGTGGGTGCTGGCCGCCAGTCCCGATGCTGAGCTGCGCAATGGGGCCGAGGCGGTCCGTTTGGCCGAGCGCGCGTGTGAACTGACCCAATATGGCGAACCGTTGTACCTCGAAACGGTGGCCGCCGCCTATGCCGAAGCCGGTCGTTTCCCGGAGGCGGTGACCACGGCGGAAAAGGCGGAACAACTCGCAACCGCTGCCGGGTTGACGGCGGTGGCGGCGAAAGACAGGGAATTGCTCGAACTCTACCGCGCTGGCAAACCCTATCATGAGCCTGCCCCAACGGGGCCATGAGTTCCGTTGAACATCGCAGATTTCTCCTAATGGGCGTTTGTTGTGTTTTAAATTTGATTTTGCCGTCGTTTGGAAGGCAACGGGCCGCGAAGGTGTCCCGGCACCATCTTGCCATGTCAGTTCTGTACGCAACGGTAAATCAGGCAAAGTAGGCCCGTGCGGTGTGTTCTGGTTCATCACTTCTTTTTTAAGGGTCGCCGGTGGGCCTTGGGGATAAGCCGTTTTCGTTTTAAGCCTTTTTTATTCGCCGGGTGGCACATTGTAGCGGACATAGCCTTGGCACTCCTGACAGAAAACTTTCCGGGTATGCGAAATCGGCATGTTTGGGGACCAACAACGCGCCGGAAGGGGGCGGGCGGATACCAGACAGGCTGCGCGGCTGCTGGCACGTTTTAGGGCGATTTGGGCCTCGATTTCGGGGGGTGGGGTGGCCGGGTTTTTACGACACCGTGCCGGTGCTATCGTCGCGGCGAATGTTCGATCAGAAAGTCACCTTTTGGCCCGACCCGTCCCCGCCACCCCGCGCCGCACCCGCGCCGGAGTCCCACGCTGAGGAGGTTTTCAGACAACGAGCAATTTCCCGCGCGCCGTTCGCATAGGAAATTCTCGCGCTTGTCGGCGACAAGGGCTTGATGCTAGTTTACCACAGCTTGGTATTAACAGAACGCCGCGAAACCATTACACCTTAAGGAGGGTGAATCAGGACAATAAGTATAACGCGTTGAAATATAACGATTTTTTCGTTGACTTAATTTTTAACGGAAAGTAAAAGCGGTTTGCTTTAAGTTTGATGTGCCAGCCGTTTGGGGCATGTCAGGGAAAGGGATTGCATGAGGGCAAACAGGCAATGGGTTGAACGCAAACGGCTGATGCGTTTTTTAGGCTGGGTGGAAGAGAATTGTCTCTCAAAAGGTTGTTTCTCCGGCCCATTCATCACTTCGGATTTTTCTCAAATTCTATGAAAACTTCATGGTTAATCATCTCGTTATTGGTTTTTGCTGCCAGCAGAATACAAGGGCAGGTTTCTCAGTCGGGCCCCCTGGCCAGTGCCGGGCAAGGAACAATTCAGGTACAGGACACGCCGTATGCGGTGGTGTCAAAGGGAGCCAATCAGCAAGTGTGGCAGAAAACCACTTACGAAACCCTGCCATCCGGCCAGACGATTCCGCACATCCATAAATACACTGAACTGGCGACGGGACTGAACCACTTGGTCGATGGTCAATGGGTGGCCAGCGCAGAAGAGATTGATATTCTGCCCAACGGCACGGCTGCCGCGACCAACGGCCAGCATCAGGTTTATTTCCCCGGAGACATCTACGACGGCGTGATCGAACTGTTAACGCCGGATGGAAAGCACCTACGCAGCCGGCCATTGGGACTGAGCTATGACGACGGCAGCCACACCGTGCTGATTGCGGAATTGAAACATAGCACGGGAGAAATGGCCGGTTCCAATCAAGTCATCTATCCCGATGCGTTCACGGATTTCAAGGCGGACATTCGTTACACCTACACAAAAGGCAGATTTGAGCAGGACATTATATTGCGGGAACAACCCCTGACGCCCGAGAGTTACGGTTTGAATCCTGATACGGCTCGGCTGGAAGCATTGACCGAATTCTTTGATCCGCCGCAACCAACGGTGAAAACGAGACCATTGCCGGAACAGGCAGGAGTCAGCTTGACTGATGAGACATTGGATTTCGGCAACATGGAAATGATTCCGGGCCGTGCTTTTTTGTTGGGAACAAACACGGACACTGGAGGAATCTTTGTGAGCAAAAAGTGGTTGTTGTTGGACGGGCGCCAATTTTTGATGGAAGAAGTGCCGGTGGAAGCGTTGGTGGATAAACTAGTGACATTACCCGTGCCGCAACAGGCCTCGATTAAATCGGGAAATAAAACCGCGCAAAAACTACGGTTACCTGTGCAACACCTGGCAAAAGCGAAGACGAAAGAGCGCATTTTGCGGGCGGCGAAAGCGACAACGGTGGGATTGGTTCTGGATTATGCGTTTCTTAATACCAGCCAGAATAATTACACGTTTCAAGGCGACACGACATATTACATCTATGGCAATGTCAATTTGAATGGAACGAACACAACGTTTGAAGGCGGGTCGGTATTAAAATATGCCACAAACGTGACACTGACCGTGAACACGCCGGTGACGTGGCTGGGAGACAGTTATTGGCCAGTTTTGCTGCTTGCAATGGATGACAACAGCGCAGGAGAGTCCATTAACGGTTCTACAGGTAATCCGAGCAACGCACTTTATGCAACTACCGCGCTTTATTTTAATGGGGCAGTCGCCGACACCAATTTGGTTTTGCAGCATTTACGAGTAGCTAATGCGCTGACAGCAGTGGCCATTAGTGGTTCGTCAGGTCACGTTTTGAGCCATGTGCAACTGATTAATTGTGGCAATGGCATAGCTGCGATCAATACGGATTTCAACTTGCGCAACGCATTGTTTGTTAATGTGCAGACCAACTTCACGGGCAGTAGCGCGACTGGCAGGGTGGAACATCTGACGGCGGATACTGCCAGTTGGCTCAACTGCGATATTGGGGCCGGCTTGTATTTAACAAACTGTCTGCTGGTGGCGATAACAAACCTGGGTAATTACTCCGCATTTCAAAACGTAAGTATTGAGTCCAGCGGAAATGGAGTGTTTCAAGCAGCATGGATGGGATATCATTACTTGATAACCAACAGCACCAACCGGAACGCGGGCACAATGAATATTAACCCGGATTTGGCCAGAGATTTGAAGAAAATGACGACATATCCACCAATTGGGATTTATACTAATATCACCACAGATACTACGCTTCCACCGCAAGCCCCACGAAATACTGCCGTTCCCGACATTGGTTATCACTATGATCCGCTGGATTACGTTTGGACAAATTACATTGGTGGCTTGACAAGCCAGCACGTTAATGTTGGAGCTACATTAATCCTAACCAACGGAGTGGCTGTCGGATTCCATGCTCTATATATCCAAGGCACGCTGATCAGCCAGGGGACGCCAGTTAACTTAAACCAAATGGTTGGGTATAGTTCTGTCCAGGAAGGAATTCAAAACACGAACAACGCATCAAGTGCAATGATTTTATCAATTATCGGGTCAGGTTCATTGCGATTTACCCGTATAACTGGACTGGGCTTTAACGACCCAGCGGGCTATAATGATATTTGTATTAGCGGCTCACTCACAATGATGGATTGCAATCTTCGAAATATGGCGTTTTATCAGGGATCATGGGCGCTTGGAGGTCTTCCAGATTGTGATTCTATGCAACAGATACCAGTGTTGTTCAAAAATAATATATTTGAACGCTGCAATCTCACAATGGATTCAAACTCTGAATATCCTTCGGATCCTGGCGTTTGGGAGATCGATCTGCCTTTTTCTGATTACTTCTATGACAATTTGTTTTGGCGAAGCTCGTTCTCCTTAACTGGCGGCAATCTTTGCTCTTTTGCGGATTTTGACTTTGCGTTTTATTATAACGTCTTTGACAATTGCGGTGCAAGTGCATCGGATTACCCAGACGTGGATTGGAATGGTGGCGTAAACGACACCACCGGGTTCTCTGACTTCAGTGTTCCCACTTTCGCGTATGCCACCGGTCCATTGGGAAGATGGTATCAGTTGTCCACCGATTTTCTGAATGGCGGCGGAGACACATCTACCACTGCAAGCAGTCTTGGTCTTTATCACTACACCACGCAAACCAATCAGGCAATTGAGGGCAATTCCATCGTTGACCTCGGATTCGCTTATGTTGCAGTGGGTTCCAATGGCAATCCGCAGGATAGCAATGGTGATGGGATTCCCGATTATTTGGAAGACGCCAATGGCAATGGATTGGTGGACAATGGGGAAAACCCTTGGATGGCCCCGCCGATGATTACGCTGCAACCGACCAATCTGATTGTGATTCAAGGGAACAACGCCACGTTCAGTGTCACGGTTGCGATTCAACCCCCGGGTGTAACCTTGAGCTATCAATGGCTGCAAAACGGCTTCCCCTTAAGCAATGACGGAAATCATGTGTTTGGTTCAACCACGTCGGTTTTGACCTTAATAGGGGTCTTGGACACGGATTCCACCTTCTACCAGGTGGTCGTCAGCAACCCTGCCGGGAGCGTGGCCAGCAGTCTGGCAACCCTCACGGTATTGGATCCTCCGGTGATAACGACCCAGCCGCAGAACCTGACCGTCAATGCTGGACAAAACGCGACCTTCAGCCTGGTGGCGGTTGGTGCCGTTCCGATGAGTTACCAATGGTATTCCAACTCGGTGGTGCTGGCCAATCAAACCAATACCACATTTATATTTAATTCGGCCCAGACCAATAATGCAGGCACTAATTTTTATGTGATTGTCACCAATGTGGCAGGTAGCGCCACCAGTTCCGTTGCAAGTTTGACGGTCCTGTTGCCACCGGTGCTGACGATCATCAGTGGAAACAACCAGAGCGGCCCGTTGAACGCTTTCCTTCCCGTGCCGTTGATCGTTCAAGTAACCAGTAGTGGCGGGGTGCCCTTGACGAATGCGCCGATTACCTTCAGTGTGACCAACGGGCTGAACCAATTGGCAACCTCCACCAATGGCGGGACTTTGTCTGCAAGCATATCTTTGCTGACCGGCATCAATGGTTACGCGACGAATTGGCTTTTCCTGCCCTCCGATGCTCCACCCGTCAACAATGTGATTGTGACCGCGCAGAGCGGAACGAGCAGCAATCAAATCGTGTTCACATGCTTCGTGGCGCCACTGGTCATCACGCCCAACGGCGGCACCTTTGCCACGATGCAGAATGTAACCGTCAGTTGTACAACCACCGGAGCGGTCATGCGTTACACCTTGAATGGCAACGTCCCAACCGAAGCGGATCCAATCGCAACGAATGGTCAGGTCATCGTTATACTGGGATCGTCAACCCTGAGTGTGGACGCATTTGAGGACAATGTGTTGTTGCCCAGTACAGTTCAAACTGCTGTTTTCACCATCACCGGTGCCATATCGGCCGGTAATTATCACACCTTGGCTCTGAAATACGATCGGAGTGTTTGGGCTGCGGGAACAAACAGCAGCGGTCAATTGGGAGATGGAACAACCAATAATCGCCCAAGTTTGGTCAGCGTCACAAACTTGATCGGTGCCATTGCCATTAGTGGCGGCGGCAGTAACAGCCTGGCATTGATGACCAACGGTATTGTGCGGGCCTGGGGAGCCAATGGTTATGGGCAGTTGGGAGATGGAACTACAATCCAGCGAACGACCAATGTGGTGGTGACCAACTTGACGTCGGTCATTGCCATTGCAGCGGGCGGTGCTCATGGCCTGGCGTTGTCCAATGGCATGGTGCGGGCTTGGGGCACCAATTGCTATGGCCAACTCGGCGATGGGACAATGCTCCGGAGACTCACCAATGTACTTGTGACCAACCTGACATCGGTAGTTGCCATATCGGCAGGCGGCGCGCACAGCCTGGCGTTGTTGACCAACGGCACGGTGCGGGCTTGGGGCACCAATGCTTGCGGCCAACTCGGTGATGGGACAACCACCCTGCGAACGACCAATGTGGTGGTGACCAACTTGACGTCGGTCATGGCAATTGCAGCGGGTGGCACCCACAGCCTGGCCTTGTTGTCCAACGGCACCGTGCGGGCCTGGGGAGCCAATGGTTATGGGCAGTTGGGAGATGGAACTACAATCCAGCGAACGACCAATGTGGTGGTGACCAACTTGACGTCGGTCATGGCAATTGCAGCGGGTGGCGCGCACAGCCTGGCGTTATTGTCCAACGGCACCGTGCGGGCTTGGGGAACGAACAATTTCGGCCAGTTGGGCGACGGCACAACCAACAAATCGCGCCTGACCAATGTGCTGGTAATCAATCTGAGCAATGTCGTCGCCATCGCGGCTGGCAGCATGCATAGTGTCGCGTTGAAGTCAGACGGGACAGTGTGGGTATGGGGCCTTACCAATTACGGGCTGCCCGGCGGATTCACAAACACCCCGGTTTTGGTGCAACCAACAAATCATTTGATCTATTGGGCGGCCCCCACAATCGTCACCCAGCCGCAAAGCCAGACGAATGTGGTTGGCCAAAGCGCAACCTTCAGTGTAGTTGCTGCAGGCACCCAGCCATTGAGTTACCAATGGTATTCGAACAAACTGGGTGTCGCCAGCGCAACGAGCGCGTCGCTGACTTTGAACAATGTTTCGACGAATGCGTCGGGCTCTTTTTCAGTGGTAATAACCAATTTCCTCGGGTCCGTAACCAGCACCGTCGCCACGCTCACGGTAAACTTACCATCGACCGTCACCATCATCAGTCAGCCGACGAATTTGACAGTAGCGGCGGGTTCTACGGCAACCTTCAGTGTTGTTGCCGTTGATACTAACCAGCCGTTGTATTATCAGTGGTTTAATAATGTGGTCAATGGCGCTATTGCCAATGCGACCAATGCCACGTTGACGCTCTCCAATGTTCAAACTAATCAGGCCGGCCAATATTGGGTGGGTGTTCAGTCCTCACCTTCTGACAGCGCCAACAGCGCATACGCCACCTTGACGGTGATCGTTCCGCCTTCCATCAACACGCAGCCAACGAATCAGACCGTCCCGTTGGGGAATGTGGCGACGTTCAATGTCAGCGTCAGTGGCGCAACCCCTTTGATTTATCAATGGCTTTTCGGCTCAATGCCGATTAACGGCGCAACCAACACGACTTTGTTGCTCAACAACATCCAGTCCTCCAACCTAGGCGGCTATTGTGTCGTGGTGACCAATATAATTGGATCAATAACCAGTTCAGTGGTGACTTTGGCCACTAATCTGCCGGTGCCGGTGGCACCGCCTGCCGGCCTGACAAATTGGTGGCCGGCGGAAGGCAATGCCAACGACATCATCAGTGGCATGAACGGCACCTTGTATGGCAACGGGGTTTCTTACGCGGCTGGCAAAGTCGGACAGGCTTTTCACTTCAATGGCTCGTATGGCTTGGTATCCTTCGGAAACACTGCCGGGAATTTTGGGACGAATGATTTCACCATTGAATTCTGGCTCAGAACCACGGCCGGGCCTTTCGGCGAATATCCGGTGATTGAAAAACTGCCGGCTTGCGGTTCCACCAATGAATTCACCATCCGGTTGGAAGGCCAGGGTTTCAACAATCCCGAACCAGGCACATTGATGGCAGACCTTGGCCAATCCACCAATTCGCGCGTCAGCATCCAATCCACCCGAACGGTCAACGATGGCCTGTTCCATCACGTCGCCTTGGTGCGTCAAGCCACCAATCTCCTGCTCTACATTGACGGCACCTTCGAGGTTGGCGGTTCTACAACGAACGTCGTCAATATCAACAACCCGGCAAACTTGACGGCTGCTTCAGGTCCATGCATCGGAGCGGACAACAATTATTCCTCATACTTCACGGGAGATTTGGATGAGCTTTCAATCTACAATCGCGGACTCCTGCCTTCTGAAATTCAGGCGATTTATAGCGCGGCCGGTGCCGGTAAAAGCACCACGGCACCCTACATCATCACGCAACCAGCCAGCCAGCAGACTTTTATCAGCAGCAATGTGACTTTCAGCGTAACCGCTGGCGGCAACGTGCCATTCAGTTATCAGTGGTACGGATTCAACTCTGGCCTGCTGGCCAACGCGACCAATGCCACATTGTCACTCAATAATCTAAAAATCAATCAGACGGACAATTACTTCGTAGTTGTGTCCAACACCGTTGGTTCCACGGCGAGCGCCGCTGCCACCTTGACAGTGCTTGACCCGGCAATCTACGACATCAATGGCCTGCCCATCGCTTGGGAACTTCAGTATTTTGGTCAAAAGGGCGTGAATCCCAATGCCGACCCCGATGGAGATGGCTGGAGTAATTGGCAGGAGTATCTGAATGGCACAAATCCAACAAACGCAGACCAGCCGTTTCTTATACTGATTACCCAACTTTGGACTGGCTCAAATATCCCTTAAATGTCAACAGTGAATACTTTTCCACAGAGAGGTCACATGAAAAACAAAGAACTAGGGACAAAAATCAAAATGGCTGGCTGGCTGTCATTAATCATCATGGCATGGCCTTCGCAGCAAGCTTGGGCGTCAGGCGCCTGCCTGGCGCCACGGCTGCATGATTGGCAGGATATGGGCTGTAACCAAAATAATGCCGGAGATGGCGGGGCGCCAAAAGCCAAGTGTCCAAATTGCCCGCCCTGTTGTAATGGAATGCCGCGTTGGTGGGTGAGCGAGCCATACATCAATTTGTGCATGGCGGACACGCCGTTGAGCTACAAACTATCATCGGGCAAGCAGATGGACTTCACGTTTTATTATCGGCAGCGGACGAAGCTGCCGGAAGTGGATGAGGTCACAGCGTTGCCTTGGGCGAATCCTGACGGTTACGATGTTTACCCCGGCATGGCCAACGGCAAGTGGGGAACCACCTGCGGCACCAATGCATCCTGGGGCAACAACTGGACAATAAGCATCACCATTTGGGATTCTCAATGGGAAAACAGTTGGTTTTCCGGTGGAACCTGTGGCAGTGGTTGGATCGGATGCCACCCTCCTCTTCTGTATGCCCCTTACACTCGCGGTTATCAAGCCTTTGTCTGGCGTCCGGAAGGCGGCATCAATTACTTCAATGTCCAGGTGGGCAGTCAAGGTGCGATCGACCCGCGAAGCCGCTTAAAATTGACCAGCGTGGTGGACGGCCAAAATTATCCCATCGTGTGGAGCGAAACAGGTACCTATGGCAATTGTCAAGCAAACTACGCACCAACTGCGGACGCCAACGGAATTTACTGGGGAGATCCGGGAATTGGGCTGAAACTGGTTTATCCCGACGGCAGCCAGGACGTTTTTGGTCTGACGGCATTTCCCATAATGGAGTGTGCCGGGTGCAGTCCTAACGGGGTGTGCTCCGCCGCCGGATTTTCTGATGCGCGTTTGTTGCTGACCCAGCGGATCGATCCTCAAAGCCGGGTGACTAAAATCGGTTATGAATATGTGACCGACCTCAGTCAGTTGGGTATACCCTTTTATCGCGCACGCTATGTCGTTGACCCCGATGGCCGCACGAACACTTTCCTTTACAACAGTGGTTTGCAGATAAGGGAAATAGATGACCCTTATGGGCGAAATACGCAGCTTGCCTATACCACCCTCTATCCCAAAATGGCTGTGCCGTACCAGATCATTGACGCGATGGGGCTGACCAATTCCTTTGCTTACCAAGGTACCAACGGATGGATTACCAATCTTTCCACGCCTTACGGGAATACTGGTTTCAGCTATTACGAAGTGCCGGACCTCACCGTGACCAATGGCTTCTGGCAGCGGGCGCTGTACGCCGCGGAACCGGAAGGGGCGCAACAGCTCTATTATTACGTCCATACCAATTGGACCATGGCCGACACGGATATTTCACCAACAAACGTTCCCGGCCAGACTAATTTTGACGATGGCACCGGGGGAGTGGCGCATTACGGAATCAGTTTCCGGAATTCCTATCATTGGAACCGGCAACAATTTGCGGCGCTGTCCACTAACGTGCAGACCACGATCGCCGGCAGCGGCTACTTCAATCCCGGAAACCTGGGCAACGGGCTGGCCCTGCTGACCACCAACGATTATAATAAGGCGAGATTGAAACACTGGTTGTTGCTGGGTTCTGAAGGCAATGAGCCCGTGTCCATTACCGAAGGCTTGTCCAGTGAACGCGATCCGTCGCCGGATCCCGCCGGGCAGGTTCCGGGAATGCGCACATGGTACAACTACACCGGCAAAACGGCCCCCAATGCGCTGGGCGACAATCCGCAGGTCAGTTGTGTGGCCCGGGTGTTGCCCGATGGCACGAGCCAATACATCACCTACAATTTTTATCCTTCAGCATACCCGTCAGCATCTGATACTTACGGTGCGGGGTTTGCCTCAAATAATATTGCGAGCTACTCGCTACCTGATGGCACGGTCGGCACACTGACCAATTGGTATGGTTATGCCTCCAACAGCGTTGATCTGGTCAGTGTCAGCAACTCGGCCGGCCAGTGGTGGAATCTCGGCTACAACGGCAATCATCAAATCACCTTCATCACCAACGCGCTGAATCAGGTGACGACGGTAGGTTGGGATCCCTACACCTTTAACCTGACTGGCATCCAATGGCCCAATGGCCAGAGCGTGAGTCTGGCTTACGGCGGCGAGGACTATGGCCGGTTGCAAACGGTTTCATGGTCTCCCAGTGGGCGGTCTTTCACAATCGCCGTTTATACCAACGGGCTGCTCTGCGTTGTCACCGATGATCGCGGGGTAACCGTGGCCAATACCTGGGACGGCTTGAACCGTCTGACCAGCACGACGTTCCCGGACGGCACATCGGTTTCCAACATCTATACCTACCTCGACCTCGGCGCCGCGAAGGATCGCCTTGGCAACTGGACTTATTATGTTTATGACGGCTTGCAGCATTTGACGACCGTGACCAACGCCAACAAGGCTGTGACAATTTACAGTTGGTGTGGTTGTGGCTCATTGAGCGAAATCATTGACGCCCAGAACGGATCGGCTAATCCAACCTATTTGAATTACGACAACCAGGGCAACCTGACTAACATCATCTATCCCGACAGCACCAGTCTGACGTATCAATACGATCTGGCCGGGCGGATGATCAACGCCTTTGATGGCGTGGGCTGGTCGGTGCAACTGGGTTACAACAATCAGGGCCTGGCAACCACTGTGAGCAGTGCTTCCGGCACTTTGCAGCAGGTCATTTACGATGCGCTGAACCGCCCCATCTCGATCACGGACGCCAATGGAATTACCGTGACCAACACCTACGACCCGATCAACGAACTGCTGTCACGCACCTGGCCGGACGGCATCAGTGAAGGGTTTGGCTATTCAACCAACGGCCTGATTGCCTACACCAATCGTGATCAGAAAGTGACGCGATTTGTCCGGGACACCGCTGGGCGTTTGACCGCCGTGACGAATGCCAATCATGAAGTCACGCGGGTTGGTTATGATTCGCTCAACAACATTACGAATCTGGTGGACGGGTTGCTGCACACGACCACATGGCAATACAACGAATATGGCTGGCTGACCAACAAGGTGGATGCCCTGAATCGGAACATCGTCCGTTACGGCTACAACGCCAATGGCTGGGTGACCAGCCGCCAGACGCCGGAGAAAGGCAATACCGTCTACGGTTATGACGCCGTCGGCAACCTGAAAACGATCTCCTACCTCCAATCTTCCATTTCCTATTCTTACGATGCTTTGAACCGCCTGACGAACATGGTGGACGCATTTGGCACAACCGCTTTCAGTTATACGCCCGCCGGGCAATTGCAGAGCGAAAACGGCCCGTGGGCGAATGACACAGTGACTTACACGCTGTGGCAAGGACTGCGCACGGCGATGAGCTTGAGCCAGCCCAGCGGTTCGTGGTCGCAGACCTACGGTTATGACGCGCTCTGGCGTATGACCAACGTTGTTTCACCGGCGGGCACTTTCGGTTACAGCTACAATTCGACCGTCTCACCGTTGGTTTCGGGGATCACGCTGACGAACGGAGCGAATATCGCCAACAGTTATGACAGTCTGGCGCGGCTGACGCAGACGGCGTTGAACAACAGTTCGATGCAAACATTGGACGCTTACACTTACCTGTATGATCCGCTTGGCCTGCGCACCAACGTCACCCGCAACTTGGGCGGGGCGCTTTCCACGGTGACGGCGAGCTATGACAACATCGGGCAATTGACGGGCTGGACGGCGCAGGAAACCAACGGCACAGCGCGGTTGAACGAGCAACTCGGCTTCGGTTACGACGCGGCGCACAATTTGCATGGACGTACCAATGGCGCGCTGATACAAACTTTCACCGTGGACGCGGCGAATGAACTGACGACTGTGGCGCGCACCGGCACATTTACTGTGGCTGGTGACACGCTGGCTCCCGCGACCAACGTAACGGTGAACGGCCAATCCGCGCAGACTTATGGGGATTTGACCTTTGCCGAGGCGAACAATTCGCTGCTCGACGGCAACAATACGTTCACAACCATTGCCCAAAATGCTAGTGGAACGCGCGTAACAAACAATTCCACCTCCTATCTCCCATCCACCAACACCTTGATTTATGACAACAACGGCAACCTAACAAATGATGGTTTGCGTTCATTCGCCTACGACTCCGAAAACCAATTGACAAACGTAATGGTGCCGGGTCAATGGCGGGCGGCCTACATCTATGACGGCCTGGGCCGGCGGAGAATTGCGCGGGATTACACCTGGAAGTCCGGCAATTGGGTGCCGACCAACGAAGTCCATTACGTCTATGACGGTATGCTTGCCATTCAGGAACGGGATATGAACAACAACCCGCTGGTGACTTACACACGAGGATTGGATTTGAGCGGAAGTTTGCAAGGTGCCGGTGGCATTGGCGGATTACTGGCACGGACGGACGGCAATGGCTCGACATTCTATCATGCAGATGGCCTTGGCAACATTACGGCGCTGATGAACGGCAGCCAGAATATTGTGGCGCGCTATCTTTACAATCCCTATGGGAAACTGGCTGGCGAATGGGGTGGCATGGCGGATGCCAACAAGTATCGGTTTTCTTCCAAAGAATTGGATCAGCTGTCGGGAATGTATTACTACGGCTTCCGGTTCTATGAGCCGAATTTACAACGGTGGCCAAATCATGACCCCATCGGAGAAAGAGGCGGGTTGAACCTCTACGCTTACGTTGGCAACAATCCCGTAAACCGGATTGATCCGTTTGGGCTTGAGGCATTCCAATTACTAACAAAGTTCGTAGATTGCAATGCTCTAGGAGCGGCCATCGCCCACACAGTAGGAACAATCCGCAGCGCCATTTATTCCATGAGCGATATAAACCAGATGTTTAATAGTGCCCAAAATATGCAAATTGCAGCCCTTGGCGGTGAATTTGCTTATGCTGTCATGGGTGGGGGTGCTGCCGCCGCAGAGTTACATGAATTCAATCTTGTTAGATTTTCAAGACCTGCATATAACCTTGCAGGCGTGACTTCAGCGATTGTTTTTGATGAAGCTATTTATGCAGGTTTGATTGATGTTCCTAACGCCACCATCGCCAATTCTACCGGGCTTGATCTCCTTAATCCTGCTGAAATGATGGCTGAAAAGGAAAATGAAATGGCCAACAACATGTCTGAATCAACCTATCAAACAATACGAGGGTTACAAGCTCAGTTGGCAAATATGATGGATATGTATAGACAAAACTGCCCATGTAAAAAATGAATGAGAAATATCCATGTGGCATTGGTCCAGCAGGTCGATGGTTAATTTTTGCTGGTTTCCCGTTTTCATTTTGCGCGATATTATTGGCCTTAACATTGCGTGATGGACATATTCGAGGCGTCAGCGAAAATTTTTTACCCTATGTCGTTGCAGGAGTGCCTTCGACGCTCATGATAGGCGGCATGGTTTTATACGGTTACATTTCCAAACGGCTCGCTGTTCCGCTGGGAATTGTTGGGTGGGTAATAAGTGTTTCGGTTCTTTGTTGGTTTTTTTGGTTTGGTCCTGGCTCATTCGGCTATCATAATTGAAAGTGAAAGGGGCAGTTTCTGCCAACCGGTGTCCCACCAAAACGGGCGTGCAACTTTCCCCCTACGCGGTCCCGAGCCGTCACGCTGCCTGCTGAAAGGCAAAGGGCAGGCAGCGCGCCAGCCCGCGACCGCTCCGCCCCAAAAGCAAAGTGAGTTCCGCCTTCGCTCAGAAGCTACGGCGGGACAGGCTACCCTGTGGCGTCGTTCATCTCGTCACACGCAGAAACGAAACAAAAGAAGTCAATGATTGACTGGCAGCTTTTGTAACAATTCCAGTGCAGGCCGGAAAGCAGATTGAAGCACCAACGACCGGTTTGCTGCGGCCCGCGCTTCGTTGTAGCGCCCATTGCGCGCCAGAATCATCGCCCGCACATAAGGAATATGCGGATCATCGGGAACCGCCTTTTCCGCGCGGTTTAGCGTTTTTAACGCTTCCTCTAGCTGACCCAATTGGTCTTGCACTTGCGCCTGGGTGCATAGGAACGGTGGTGAAAGTGGGTCCCACGTCGTCGCCTTTTTGAGATGTATCAAGGCTTGGGCCGGTTGTTGTCGTGCTAAAAGGAACATTGCTTCCTCAAATTGTCCGGTCGGTTGATCGGCGTCCAGGTCAAGCATCCGTTGCAATTCGCGTCCTGCCTGACTCTTCATGTCCACTGTCGCCCGCAGCACCCACGCCGCCGCCGCCCGCACGTTGCGCACCGGGTCATTCAGCATCGGTTTCAAGGCGGACTGGACTTCAACTTTTTCAACTACTGGATCCAATGACCGCACTACTCTTTCCCGGACCAGCGGATGCCCGTTCTTCAACTGAGCTAGCAACGCCGTTCGCACTGCCAAGTCATTCGCCCACTGTTCCAGGAAGGTTGCAGCCACCGCCCGCCAATACGGGCTTTGGTTGGTGTCCGTCAGCAGGTCAGTCAGCTTGTCCTTTGCGCTGATGTCTCCGTTTTCCGCTGCCGCAATCCACCTTGCCCGTTCCCTAGTGGGGCGGTTCATCTTCGTTCCATACCATTCATCGGTGTATTTCAACGCCCAATCGGTGGTTTGATCGGTGTGGCAACGATTGCACGCGTTCGGAATATCCAGTTCTTTCGTCAGCAGCGGGTCGGGAATGGTAAGGCCGTGATCGTGGCGCGGATGCCGCTGCATATAGACCGTCACCGGCATATGACAGCCAACACACTCGCCGCCTTTGTCGTTGAGTTTGTGGTGCCCGTGTTCGGCGGGATTGATGACCGGCGCTTTGGGATAACTGCCGTTGTGGCAACGCAGGCAAAGGTCATTCCCATGAAGCTGTGGTTTCCGGACGTCCCGCGTATGACAATCCAGACAGGTCACACCGGCCTGATACATCTTGCTGCTCAGAAACGACGCGAACTCGTAATCCTCATCATGTACTTGGCCGTCGGGATACCACCTCCGGGCGTGGTCGAGGATTTCGAGCGAGTAGTGGTCGAAGAATGCATCACCGGGCTTGAAATCTCCGGTCAGGTCGGTGTTGCGCGAATGGCAGGAACCGCACATGTCCAGAATCCGCGCCGGGCCAAGTGAAGCAACGGCGGGATCGCGCTGCTTTGAATGGGGATGTTTCTGCTGCCAGTCAATGTGGGCTTTGAGCGGGCCGTGGCAGGCTTCACAACTGACGCCACTTTCCGCCATCGTGGTGTGGTAGCTGTCGGTGGCCACATCGTAATTCTTTTTCAGGCAGGTATTGTGACATTCGGCGCACCGCGAATTCCAGTTCATGCCGCGCCCGGTCCAATGTCCCCACTCGCCCGGACGGCGGTCTTCGTCGCCATAAACGTCGAACCACTGGTTGGAATTGGGGGCGTAAGACACTTCCTGCACCTGCCAGCGTCCGCCCGGCGCAGGCGTGAGGAATTGCCGGATTGGGTCCTGCCCGATGACGCGCTCCACCCGATACGGCTCGGCGTTGGTCCCCAAACCGAGGGTGACAATCTGGTATTGGCCGTCTTTGGCGCGGACGGTGGTGGTTTGGGAGCCATGCTTGAAACTACGGGAGGGATCAAAAGCGGGACGATCCATTTCCGGTTGCAGCGACCGTTCGGCCAGTCCGTGGGATGATTGAGCCCAGCGATCGTATTCCACCGGGTGGCACTCTTTACAGCTTGCCGAACCGACATATCCCGCGAAGGTTTTGATTTCAGCCTTCGGGGACGGTTGTTGCTGCAAGAGGGGTTCCACGCCACCGACATTCAACACAACAACGAGATGAAACAATCCCAAACTCAGGCATGGAAGCCGTCGGAATTGGGGTTGTACGAAGCGCACGCAGAATGATGAAACGCCGGGGCTTAAAAGTCAAAGCAGGCTTTGGGCGAAACATCGACCATGTTTGATCGCAAGAACGAATGTCGCAACTGGACATTAACGACTTCTGTGAGTATGTACTTTCCCTATGAGCCAATTTGAAACCAGGGAAAATCCAGCCAGGCAGCAAATCCCTGATGTTCGTCCCAATCCGTGTCGTGTGCTGGAAAAACAAAACTCCACGGGACACGATTTGACCGTGATTGATTGGCAATCGCATCAGGAGTTCCACCTGACCCTTCGTCTTCTTCCCGGCGAGAACCCAACGGGAACAGTTCGCCGTCTGGCCGCAATACTGAGAGACAAGGATGCCAGCATTGTCCGGCATGAAGTTTTCGGCTCCATTGTTGCGCACACCGAGACATTGCGCGCCCTGCGACAAGAGTTTGGCAGCGTTGACTGGCCCGTGACCTGGGTTGAAGGTTCAGGTTCCGGCAATGGAGGCATTTCGGGCATGCACATTTTTGCGGTGACGGGAACCTGGGTGGACACAATTCGTCAGAAGGGGAAGGTCATTGGCCGGGTTTTCGATGATGGCTACATCCGACACTGTCTTTTGGGAAACTTGGTGCCGTTGAATCCTTCCGTTTCCAAATCTGTGCAAAGCCGGGAGATGTTTGAGCAGGCGCTGATTGAAGCTGGCATGGACATGACGAACGTGGTGCGGACCTGGCTTTTCCTCGATGACATTCTTTCGTGGTATGGGGAATTCAACGGCATCCGCACTTGTTTTTTCAGAGAGAAAAAACTTTTGAATGGTCCGTTACCGGCCAGCACGGGAATCGGTGGTCGGAATCTGGCGGGAGTGGCAATTGTTGGCGGCGCTTGGGCGGTTCAGGCAACGGATGATTCAGTTGCTGTCCGGGCAGTGCCGTCACCACAGCAATGTTCGTCGCTGGAATACGGCAGTGCTTTCAATCGAGCCGTGCTGATTGATATGCCTGCCGGCCGACGGCTTTTGGTTTCCGGCACAGCGAGTATCGGGCCAAACGGTCGTAGCGCACATGTTGGCGACTTGCACAAACAAATTGCACTGACTATGGAAGTGGCAAACGCCATTCTGATTTCACGCGGGTTCAACTTCTCCGATGTCACCCGTGCGACCGCCTATTTCAAAAACATCCAAGATGCACCGGCTTTTGATGCCTGGCGCCAAGAGCAGAAGGTGGAACCATTTCCGTTTATTGTGGCGCAATCAACCATCTGTCGTGACGAGTTGCTGTTTGAAATCGAATTGGACGCGCTCGTTGTGCGCTAAGACTAAGAACTCATTCAAAGGGAATAGTCAGTCCTGTTTTGTCCGGTTGACTACCAAGCCGAGCCAGGCAGGTTGACCAAGAAGTAGCAAAAGCACACTCAACCCCATACCACAAAGACAAAGCCGAAGGGGATACTTGACATTCTGCTCCAATTGCCCCCAACTGACTCCATGAATTTAATTATCAACTTAACTTCGCAGCAATTGCGCCGGGCTGCTAAAATCAAAGACCAGATCGCGTTCTTGGAAAAGGAACTTGCCCGGATACTTGGCGCACCCGCCCAATCCAATCCCGCACCGAAAAAACGCCGGAAAATGAGCGCGGCAGGCAGAGCCAAAATCGCCGCCGCCGCACGGGCGAGGTGGGCCAAGATCAGAGCTGGCAAAAAGTAATCACGCCTTCACCCATAGACGAAGCTTTGCTGAGAATTGCCAAAGCGTAAAAATTCCCATTCATGAATTTTTCCGCGGCGTTTGATTCCGCACGCTTACCGCGCCACTGTTACGTTTGGTAAACGCGCCGCCGGGCGAACGTCAAATGCGGCGCAAGGCGGGCATCGTGGCGAGTGTACCGGCAAATGAGGACTCTCTTTTTCGCGGCGACCCGTCACCGCCATATGTAAGGGGTGCGGGGAATTAACCGGGCTTGACAATCATTTTTAATGGGCTGATACTCTTAGTCTAGGTCTGGCCCGGTGGCTTCTTTGGGCGGTGTCAGCCCCGAACCGGTTGTTCATCCGATGAACACTTCGACCTGCACGGGCGGTCGAGTGACGGTCTTTAGGACAAACGACGCATCCGTCCCAATCCCGCCGACAAGTTTCCACAATCTACAACCAGCGCGGCTATTGCCATGCGCTTTCGTTTAAGAAAGGAGTTTTCCATGAAATCAAAAACAGAATTCAAAAATCGGTTGTATGGACAGTTCAAACAGCTTTTGGCCGTCCAGGTTGGTGTGCTGTTGCTGTGCTTGGCTGCGGCCAGCGGCAAGGCGCAGACATACGCAGTCCTGCATAACTTCGGCAGTCTCAACGGGCAAGGGAGCCTCTTGGTATCTGGCACGACGCTGTTTGGGGCGACATGGTGGGGCGGCATTACGAATCAAGACAACCCATACGGGTGTGGCACCGTGTTCACTATGAACACTGACGGTAGCGGTTACACGGTCCTGCACAACTTCACCGGCAGCGATGGAGTGCAACCTCTCGGTCTAACATTGTCTGGTACGACGTTGTATGGGACGACTGATTCTGGTGGCACTTCCAACTTCGGCACGGTGTTCAAGATCAACACCGACGGTAGCGGTTACACTGTGCTCAGAAGCTTCACCGGTTATCCTAGTGACGGGGCAGACGGCAGTGGTGATCTGCTGTTGTCCGGCGCGACGCTGTATGGAACGACCAGTTATGGAGGTATTTATAGCGGTGGAACGGTATTCAAGATCAACACCGACGGCAGTGGTTATGAGGTGATTCAGAACTTCACCGGCGGCAACGATGGATATGCCCCTGGGGAGGGTTTAGTTTTGTCCGGCACGACACTGTATGGGATAACCGAATATGGCGGAACCTCCGATGAGGGTACGATTTACGAAGTCAACACGGATGGCAGTGATTTCGCTGTACTTAAGAGCTTCACTTGGACTAACAACGATGGCTATGAACCGGAGGCAGGTCTAATTCTGTCCGACACAACACTTTATGGGGCAACATGGTGGGGTCCGGGCTCGCCGGGTTTTCCAAATTTCGGCACGGTGTACAAAGTCAACACGGATGGTAGCGGTTTCACGGTGCTCAAAGATTTCCAAGGTGGCAACGACGGGGCACATCCGATGGGAGCCTTGGTGGCGTCCGGCACCAAGCTGTATGGGACGACATGGGGCGGCGGCAGCAGCAGCAACGGCATCGTATTCGCAGTCAACACCGATGGCACGGGTTTTATGAACCTGTATACTTTCACGGCACTCTCTCCTCTTAATTATCCAGGTGGAACCAACGGCGATGGTGCGAATCCTCTGGTACTTGTGTTGTCCGGCACGACTTTGTACGGGATGACCGATAATGGGGGCAGTTTTAGCGGAGGCGTGGTATTCGCCCTGGGGTATCCTCCAACCATACAAACACCTCCCCAAACTCAAACGGCTGAAATGGGGGCCACTGTTGACTTCAAAGTGCACATTGCAGGCTCTAACCTGTCGTGCTATCAGTGGTCTTTCAATGGCAGTAACGTGATCACTTTCGGTACGAACTGCGTTCTGGAACTGACCAACGTCCAGTTCTCCCAATCGGGTGCCTACACCGTGGTCATTACCAATCTTTTCGGCGCGGTGACCAGCGCGCCGGTCATGCTCAACGTCATTCCTCCGGTTGAAAGCATGTTGGTGCCGGGCGTCAATTTAATGGGGCAGGTGGGGAACATTCTGGGCCTGGATTACTCGGACAATCTTGGCCCCGCAGCAAATTGGGAAACGATGGCCACGATCACCCTTTCCAATTCTTCACAATACTACTTCGACCTGACCACACCGCTCCCGCCGCAGCGGTTTTACCGGGCGTGGCAGACGGGAACGCTAGGCGTGATCCCGTCCTTGAATCTGAATTTCGTTCCGGCGATCACTTTGACCGGAAACGTGGGTAACTCCTTGCAACTGGATTACATCAACCAGTTTGGCCCCACGAACGCTTGGGTCATGCTGGATACGATCACGCTGACCAACACGTCGCAGCTTTATTTCGATGTCTCTGCCCTCGGCCAGCCGCAGCGGCTCTACCAAATTGTGCCACAGCCTTGAGGCGGCTTGGATTGGTTGTGGCGCGCCGCCGCCGGGCGAACGTCAAATGCGGTGCAAGGCGGGTATCGAGGCCGCGACTTGCAGCCCAGCAATTCAGCGCACTCTGACCACATCCGCCGGGTTCCGACGCCGCTCCGAGCCAGCGGGCATAGCCTTGGCACTCCTGACAGAAATCCTTCCCGGTATGCGAAATCAGCATGGCGCGCGATCAGCAACGCGCCAGAATGGTGCGGTAGGGCCGGACAGCCGGCGAGCCGTCCGGCGCGTTTGGCGGCGATTTTCGTGCTGATTTCGGGGGGTAGGAAGGCGGGGTTTTCATTGTCCATTGTCAGCCCGGATTTCGACCGCGTCTTTGAGGCATTGGTGCCGCACGGGCGTTAACCGACAACGACCAACCACACTCGCAACAGAGCGCACCTTGTCGTTGGGAAGTGAATAACTTTTCCTAGACAGGAATGGAGGTCGGCGTAGAATTGCAATAAATCAGATGGGTTCCTGCGGTGCCCTTGGTGACTGCGCGTTTGGCAACTTGCCGCGAATGGACGCAAGGCGATGTTTCAGTAGTCAATATGCATTCAGACAAACAATCAGGTAACTAAGAAAATCCTATGAAGAACCTCAACATCATGCTCGAAGACGAACTCTTAACCCCCTTGTCGGACCCCGTTCCCCGTGGCCGCCAAAAGCAATTTCCAATCAGTAATTCCTATCAGTCAGCAGCGTCGAGTACATGCGGGCGCAAAGAAAGAAAATTCCTATCAGTCATCTGGGGGCAGGAAGGGCGTCACTGTCGCTGGGTGACACAGGCAAGGAGATACGAGATGAATCGTTTCTTTCAAACGTTTGCAGTCATTGGCTGGATCTTCTGCGTGGTCCAAACTTGTCCCGCAGACATACTGGGCGTGACCGTGCAGGGTCCGGGAGGTACTGGCTCGGCGACTTTCGCGGGCGACACGGCCAACATACAAGAGGATTTTACGAGCTTGGGTTACATCAACGACACAATTCAGGTCGGTTCCGACGAGGTCATAACGTTGAACAAGTACATCATCAACGCCACCGGAGACACGTGGACCGATTTCGAGTTAACTCTGTCGGGGGGTGCCACCATTACGGAAGCGTACTCAATCACCCGGTTCGACCAGTGGTCCACCTTACCCGCATCGGCGCTTACTTTCTGGGATGGAACGGTTTCCTCCGACTCTGATGACGTCTTGAACATGGACCTCGTTTTGAACTTTCCAAATCCCGGCACATACGTAATGACGGAATACCCTACCATCCCTGAACCCGCTACGTTTACGCTGCTATGCTCGGCACTGGCGGGACTTGGAGGGGCAGTTTATCTGCGCCGGGCGGCATTGGCCCTGACCACATCCGCCGGGTTCCGCCGCCGCTCCGAGCCAGCGGGCAAGATTAAAGCCTCATTGGTGCCATGATTCTGGCGAGTGACCGAGGCGACGTGGCGCGCAACCAGCAACGCGCCAGAAGGGGGCGGGACAGGGCCGGACAGGCGGCGAGGCGTGCGGCGCGTTTTAGGGCGATTTGGGCCTTGATTTCGGGGGTGTGGGGTGGCCGGGTTCCTGAATTCGCGCCGACTGAAGCACCAGCAGACCATTCCTGAGTTTAAAGCCTATAACTGCCGCCTCACGATTCCTGAATTCGCGCCGACTGAAGCTTCTGGAAGGACAAGAAAACAGGCAAGTCCCCCATTCCGCCTCACGATTCCTGAATTCGCGCCGACTGAAGCCCTACAACCCTTCAATCACCAATGCCGGCTCGATTCCGCCTCACGATTCCTGAATTCGCGCCGACTGAAGCTAAGTCAGCGCCACTAAAGTCAAATAGCTTTGCTGCCGCCTCACGATTCCTGAATTCGCGCCGACTGAAGCGGCCCGACACGATACGGATTGCCGAACTCCGTTGTCCCCGCCTCACGATTCCTGAATTCGCGCCGACTGAAGCCGGACTCGAAGACTCTGGTGAGAACGGCGGTGATGCCGCCTCACGATTCCTGAATTCGCGCCGACTGAAGCATGCTGGTATTGTTGTTCAAGGGTTTCAACGTGAAGCCGCCTCACGATTCCTGAATTCGCGCCGACTGAAGCTTTTGCCAGTTGCTCGTGATGATGGACATTTTCGGCCGCCTCACGATTCCTGAATTCGCGCCGACTGAAGCCCGGGCATTAGAGCTGGAGTTGGCGGCACATTCTCCGCCTCACGATTCCTGAATTCGCGCCGACTGAAGCAACAGGTTCTTGGGCTAACATCAATCCACAAAATACCCGCCTCACGATTCCTGAATTCGCGCCGACTGAAGCTGATTCCGCCCGATTCAAGCCGGGAGATCAAATTCTGCCGCCTCACGATTCCTGAATTCGCGCCGACTGAAGCATCGAGTGGAAAAACCCACGCGAAATGCTCGGCATCATACCGCCTCACGATTCCTGAATTCGCGCCGACTGAAGCCCCGTTCATCATGGTAAAAACCCACATGAGATCACCCGCCTCACGATTCCTGAATTCGCGCCGACTGAAGCATGATGGGGCAAGAATTGCAGTCGTTCCGGAACTGCCGCCTCACGATTCCTGAATTCGCGCCGACTGAAGCGTGTGTTTTTCCATCAGCTTTTCACCGCATAGATCCGCCTCACGATTCCTGAATTCGCGCCGACTGAAGCATAGCCAAACGCCGAAAAAAAATAACAACTATTACCGCCTCACGATTCCTGAATTCGCGCCGACTGAAGCATTGTATTTGTGGTTTTACACAGATCTTTATGACCCGCCTCACGATTCCTGAATTCGCGCCGACTGAAGCAACTGGTGGCCTGACTGCGGCACGATCTTTTACCCGCCTCACGATTCCTGAATTCGCGCCGACTGAAGCGACCCGATAACAAACTATACATCAGGAAGTATAATCCGCCTCACGATTCCTGAATTCGCGCCGACTGAAGCGTCCCTGTCCAGCGCCCTGTCCGGCGCCCTGTCCAACCGCCTCACGATTCCTGAATTCGCGCCGACTGAAGCCGCTGCCAGATCGTGCCCGTGCTTGCGGCGCTGACCCGCCTCACGATTCCTGAATTCGCGCCGACTGAAGCCTGATGCCCCGTAACATTGATTTTGAAACATGATATCCGCCTCACGATTCCTGAATTCGCGCCGACTGAAGCAATAACGTGCCCAGGGAGGATGTTCAAGCCTGGAGCCCGCCTCACGATTCCTGAATTCGCGCCGACTGAAGCGCTCCGATGCTGGCGATACGACAATCCACCGCGCTCCGCCTCACGATTCCTGAATTCGCGCCGACTGAAGCCCCACCCCCTCGACCGTTTCCCCCGCCATGGTGCCCGCCTCACGATTCCTGAATTCGCGCCGACTGAAGCCCGACAAAGGGAACCGCAAGCCCGAACCTGACGACCGCCTCACGATTCCTGAATTCGCGCCGACTGAAGCCAAAGGCAGGACCAACTTCCGTTTGCGGTTGAATCCGCCTCACGATTCCTGAATTCGCGCCGACTGAAGCTTACCCCTGCCGTCAGGCCCATTTTCCGCTGCGATTCGCTGCTGTTGGCGAGCGATAAGGCTTCGCAGCTTTCCAAATGATTTTGTCGGCAGGGTCTTCATGCGTTAGAGCTTCGCTTTCAATCGTTTACTTAATGCGAGCGTCCTTGCGGGCGAGCGCCAGCACTTCAGCGCTCGCGCCGCGTAGCCGCAATCAGGCGCAGTCGTTCGCGATTTCAAAAATCATGCCTTTCCAATGGCGGAAGAAAGGTGGTCGGTGGCCTTAGCCGGGGTTTATTCAACGCCTTTCGGAAAAACTTGCAAGCCTGAAAATCAAATAATCGTCACGCGCGACCGCACTTCGTAGGGCAATCCCATCGCCTCAATAATCAGGCTCGCGTCGTTCGCACTGGGGCCAAGCGATACAAATAAAACCTGGTCTTCCTCGTGGTCCAACAAGTCCTGAAGTTCGGCCTTCAATTTTGCCAGCCGCAAATCGTCCAGCGGACATTCAAAAACGGAGTATTGCAGGCGCACGCCAAAACCCTCCAGCGAGCGCGCCACTTTTCGCAGCCGTTTCGGGTCGCTGATGCCGTAGCTGACCAAGTAACGGATGCGGCTCATCGCGTGGTGAATCCGTGATAGGTCAACGCCTCGCCGCGCACGAACCGCCACAACTGCCGCGCCTGCACTTCCAGCATCCGCCGATACGCCATTTTGTAGCTGAATTCCGGGTGGCTCACTTCGGCGTCCAGCCGGCGAAACCACGCTTCCCAAAACGGGCGGCGTCCCCGGTCATTCAAAAAAGTTCCGTTCGCGCTGCGGATGAAATCCTCCGGGCCAAGCTCGCCGCGATTGATGAGGCTGATCGCCACGCTGTCGGCCACCAGTGGCCGGAATTCCTCCATCAAATCCAGCGCCAGGGCAGGGCGGCCATAGCGCGGCTGGTGCATGAAACCAAGAAATGGATCAAGCCCGACGGAATGACAAACGCCTGTGAGTTCCTTTGCCAACATCGAATAGCCGAGTGAAAGCAGCGCGTTTACCGGGTCACGCGGCGGACGACGATTGCGCCCGCGCCAGTCAAATTTCCAGTCGTCGCGCTGTTTCAACATGGACTCGAACTGCTCGAAATAAAGCGCCGCTGCGCTGCCTTCAATGCCAAGCAACGCCGTCAAATCGCGAGCCGAATCCGTGGCGTCACGAAAGCCTGACATCAAACTCAACACCCGGTCCGGCGCCTCACCGTTGCGCATGAGCATCACGCGCTGGTTGTGGATTTTGGCGCGGATGACTTCACGCGCGAGTTGCAACCGCACGCCGGGCAGTTCAAAAAGCCGGTATTGTCCGCGCCTAGCGTCAACGCCGCTGGCGGGCAATCCGCGCAACATTCCAATAAATCTTCCCGCCGGGCTGAAATAGGAAACATCAATGCCAAGTTCCAAACACGTCTCGGCGGCCTGTGCTGTTATCTGCACCGCGCCGTAACAATAAATCGCCCGCACCTGCTGGCCGGGAATTTTGCGCGCGTCCTCGCCTTTGACGCTGACGATCAATTCCTCGCCGCGCTGACCGATTTGTGCGCCTGCCGTCTGCACCACCAGCACCTCGCCGTCATCGCCGCCGGGGCGGGGCGGTTGTAACGTGGGTTCCTTGTCCGTGGATTCGGCTGCAAAATCCAGCGCCTCCAAAATTTTATCGCGCACGGCGTCTTCCGATTGCCCGGCGAAACCGAATTGAAGCTGGCCTTCCGGCGCGGTGGACTTGCGCCGTTTTGCCCACCAAAGCGATTCACTCGGCAGACAAATCGGATACGCGGAGCAATACAGACAACGCGCGTCATTTTTCAACGGCGGCGGGCAATGACCGCTGGCGGCAAGAGTTTTTGCCTCGGCAACGGCGTTTCGCACCTTCCCGAAAAGTTCCTCGCTGAAATCCACCGGCACGCGCCGTTTGTCCGCCGCATAATAAATCGCGCCACGAACGGCGTTGACTCCATGCTCGCGCAATAGCAGGGCGTGTGCGGCGACTTGCATGGCGTCCGGTTCTTTCGCCACGCGCTCGCCCTCGGCATCGCGCCGGGCCGAGCCGCGTTTGTAGTCAATGATCTCCGCGCCGTCCGGCCCGCCCTCGACAATGTCCACCACACCGATGAGACCAAGCGATTCGCTTTCCAGCCGCAAACTGCGGAGCTTCGCGCCCTCCGGCAAACCGAGTTCCTTGGGATTGTCCAGCTTGGACGGCGCGTCCACGTTGCGATGAACATGACTGCCAGCCACCGTGTCAGCGTTCTCCTGAAAAATGTTTTCAACCCACTGGAAATAAAACAGGCGCGGGCAGTAGATGAAATTGTGAAGCCGACGCACCGGCAACGGCGGTTGCAATTCAAGTCCGCCTTGGGTTTGAACCGGGGCGTCGCTCATGTGAATTGCATTGGAACATCATCTTCTTCGTCTGGCGGCGGTGCTTTGGGAAGTGTTTGTTTCGGCAACGTGATTTTCCAGCCTGCAAATCGGGCGAGATTAATTTCTCGGCAACGCTGCGAAGCGAGATCATCATTTACATCTTCCCATAGTCGCTCGCTGCTGGGAATTGTTTTGAACGAACAACCATCCCGCATAACCGAATCAGAAAAGACGCTGGCTGTATCTACAAGATATGGCTTCTTCTCAATCCATGCCTGCCCCAATAACTCTGCACGCTTTTGGTGGGCTAACGCGCGAAGGGCTATGCGGTAGGCTGCGTTAAGGTCGGCTTGGTAAAGCGAATTGTCCTTTCCTAGTGACACGAAAAACTCGCCGCCCTTTTTCGGAAGCAGCAGTGATTTTCCATCTGGAATCATGTCAAGCCAGGAAAGGAATTCAAATTGCCAGCAGCCTGGGTCTTCCTTTGCTTTTCTTTGCCAGAACGAACGGCGCGGGTCGTCTTTGCGCACTTCTTCAGCCCGAAAACCGGCGCTGTGGTCTTTCGCGCTGAATCGCGAAGTGAACTTTGGATCAACAAGAACGATTGGCAAGCCGACTAATTCGCAAAGCTCGCCAAGAATTTTATGCACTCGCCTATGTGACCAAGAAGTAAGCTGCCGATTTTCTCTCCGGCCTTGTTTGGCGGAGGTTTTATATTCTGTGAGATTTTCGAGCGCTATAAAATTTACCGGGCCGCGTTCCAAACAGCGATAGACGCCGTGCAACGATTCAGTCTGCTTTCGTTCCTGTTTGTCTGCTGGTGGCGGGGCAAGTTCTACTCCAAGCGCAACGGCAAAAATTTCGTGAGCGATTTGCTTGGCTCGATCTTCGCGGGCGTCCTCCATCGCTTGCCGACAGTCTTCAAAAGGTTCGGGCACAATTTCTCCGCGCTCGATTTGCTTGCGTCGGCAAAGGTGATTCAGGGATTGAGCCAACTGCCTTAAATCTTTCAATTGGTTGATCCTTGTCAGGCTGATGCCGCGCTGCCCCGCAAGCAGGGCTTCGGGTCTGGGCTTTGAGGTATCCAGTTCCATTCTGTGCCAGTCATTCTCGCAGGGTTTCCACGACCAATGACCACGACGCCAAGGCAAGATGCGGTCTGCGATGCGCGGAAGCATTGATTTGAAACAATCCAGATACTCGCCAGCCAACTCGCCAATGTGTTTTTTGAGTTTCTGCGGGTCGCTCGTAAGTGCCGCGAGTTCAAGCATCGGATCGTCTCCGCGAAGGCTGCCGATGATTTCAACCGCCAATTGGTGGGATTTTGAATCGCTCGCATTACCAAGTTGCTCCGACCACCGATTTAGGCGGAAAAGTTGTGCGCGAACTCGTTTAAGCCCCCAAAGCAATTCATCATTCTGCTCTGGGAACGAAAGAATTTTTTTCCAGTTCGGTTGGCGGTCAGTGATGTCAAAGCCTTTTGCTTTGAAGATGGTAAAAAGCGCCTCGGCTTCGTTTGTTTCGTCGGCAGTTGCATTGCGTCCGCCACTTCCCGACAATTCTGGCAGAAAAGCATGAGTTGCGGTTTCAAATTCAATTTCTCGGTTTAGTGCATAAAATTTGCGGCAAAAGGCATTCCGCTTTTTTGCCGTTTTTTTCATCTCTGCGCGGAGCTTGGCTTTTTCATCTGGTGCAAACTTTCTCCAGCCCCAGCGATCTTCACCGGCAACGCGGACAATTCCGTTTGCAATCGAATGGGCGAACCATGCAGGGTTTTCGGAATCGGGATTCAACCGATGGCGAAGCCGGGTTGTGTTTGCGGTGGTGTCTTTATTCGCCGCCTGGAGAATTTGCCAAGCGGCACTGTTTGTCAGACCGAGATCAACGCCCAAGCATCGCATTTCACCTTTGTCGAACCATGAAACCTTGTCTTCCTTCGTTCTCGGCCAGAATAATCCGACAAGTTCGGAATCTTTGTTTTTCGCCGGGCTGAACGGAAAAGTTTCTTTCCACTTCGCCGAAAGAACGCCGGTGCGCAACTCCGGCTCGAAAACCAACTGGATATTTTCTTTGCAGCGAGGGGCAAGCCGCACAGAAGCGCCGGCAAAAGTTTGTTTGTCGCAAGGCCACTTGCGCGCATTCACGAAAGCTCGCAAAACGGGGGGCATCCATGTCTGGTCTGGCTCGTCCTTGTCTAACTTTTCATTTTTGCTTCGCAGCCCGTCACGCAAGAGGCGGGGCGACCAGAAGTGGATTTTGATTTTAGTTTTTTGCTTCTCCGTGAGATCAAGCGCGTCGGCTTCAAATGCAAATGGAGCTTCCGTGGAACTTGCAGCCAGGTGTTCCTTGTTGTTCGTTTCCGACCAGCGGAAAAAGCGTGGTGAAAGCGTGGCATGGGCCGGAGCAAAAAGGCGTTCGGTTTCCAAGTGAGCCTTTTCTTCAATAGCTTCTACATAGGCAGCCCATATTTCCAAGGAGTCCTCTTTCTCGTCGTGATTCCAGATTTCGCGTTCTTTTGCAAGGCGGTCAAAAAGTGCTGCACTGCCATACCTTTCGCGTTGGCGTTCCTGCAAACGATTTTTCTGCTTTACCAAATCTTCCGCTGTGAGATTTGGTGCTTTTTTAAGCGCGTCACGCCATGCAGGACAAACTTTACGCCATCCCTTCAAGGTGCGATCACGAATTCCATACGGCCTTCTTTGCCCATTTTCATCTACTGCGCTATCTGGCAATTCATCAGCCAAAGCTTCAGCGATCCGTTCAACAGCCTGTAATCTTGGATCGGATTTCTTCTGCTTTTCGATTCGGGCAATGGTTTCACAGGCAATCGCCAACCGTAATTCAAATTTCCGCCCGCGAACGATGAACTGACCGATTTTTGTGAATACTTCACTGAACGCTTGTTTTTCAAAGTCCGGCCAAATGCCTTGTCCAACTTTTTCGTCATTCAATTTTCCAGCCCAGAGATCACAAAAAAATGGGAACACGGGGCGCGCAATTCCGCCAGCCATCCTGGCAACGTAAGCTGCGTCAGTCTTTGCTATTATCGAGGATTCTTCCTTAAGCCTCGCCTGATTGAACAAAAGGAATGCGTCTCGAAATCCGTCCAAGGCAGGTTTCAAAGAGAACAAAATGGCGGCTTTCAAGTCGTAACCACCGCTTCCTTTCCGTGTCGGCTCTGTTGCTGGCAGGTCTTTTTTTGGATTATTGCACCAGGCAGCCAAAGTTTTTTTCTGTTTTTCCAATCGTTCGGCCAATTCAGACATTTTATTTTTCTGGTCGCTTGTCTTCGCGTCTTTCTCTTTTTGTTTGACCTCTCCAATGAGCTTGTCGAGGCACAGAATAATGTTTTTTGCTGCGTCTTCGCGCGACCAATTGCCCGCGCTTGTATCCGTTTTGAAATAGAAAACATCTGCCCACTTCAAACGCCCTCCTTCATTCACTTTTTTAGTGCATTCGCTCGCGCGATTCCGTTGCTTGGCTTTAACATCACGCGGGGTCACTTTGGTTTTCTGTGCGCAGAGATTAACGAGCGTGTCGCCAAATAGGTCTTTGGCTTTTCCTTTCAACGATTCCTCTACCGGCTGGTCCGGGTCTGTGAGTTTCATCGCGGTTTCGGTTGCTGATTCAAACAACTGCTTCAACGCCTCAAACCTTTGTTTTTCTGAAGCTTTCGAGCCGGTCAGACTGGTTAATTTACGCTGAAATTCTTTGAAGGAAGCACCTTTGCTGCATCCGACAATTAGGCACGCAGTTTCAAAGGGCCGATCCCATGAGCCTTGCCGGCCTGTATATGATTTCCAGCTCCGTTCAATCGCGGCTCGATAGTCCCTCCAGACATCATCGCTACAATTTGGCGGGACTAATGCGGCAAAAGCAGCGAGAAGATAATTTACGTTGTCCTGAAACATTTCATGGTGCTTCCAAAGGACGGATTGCCATTCCCCCCGATTCTTTTTTGGGTCTGGGTCGAATTGTTTCCATTTGTCTTTGCCGTCGGGGATTTCAACGGCAGTTACTTTGCCCTGATAGATTCGGTTCATATCTTTGCCCTCTGGAACTGCTTGGGGTGTGGAAGTTTTACTGCGTGGTTCCAGCAATTGCCAGAGGATTTTTGATGAGGCTGAAGAATTAACTTTACCGTAACGACCTCCGCGACGAGGGCGGCGTCAGGATCGGGCCAAAAGGTGACTTACTAACCGAACATTTGCCGCGACGACAGCACCGCCCCGTGTCGTAAAAATCGTGAGGCGGAGCGCGCCGGGAATGACGCAAGTGCCGCACGTCAAGCTTCAGTCGGCGCGAATTCAGGAATCGTGAGGCGGATTTTGGGTACGCCAACGCTCGGGAAGCCGAAGGGCTTCAGTCGGCGCGAATTCAGGAATCGTGAGGCGGGAGCCTGAGCAGTTAGCTCTTTTCTCGATGCTCAACGTCGCTTTGCCGCTCATTTCTTTTACATTCCGATTCCCCCAGCGCCAAGAAATTCACGACCGTACTGCACGCGCTTACGACATCATCAGGACAGAGTTACGCGCCGAGCAGATCAGCCTCGCGGAGGCTGTTGATCACTACAAGAAGATTCGAGAGCAGCCGACTGAACCTCTCGTTCGTAAGACACCATAAATTGCAAACAACGCTTATGCGGCCAAAATCGCCGCCCGCCTCGCCGTTGTCTAGGGCGAAAACAAAGAAATAGCAGCGCAGTTGTGAAAGACGGGTATGAGCCAAAAAAACGAAAAAGTTCCTGTGAGAGACCTAATCTGGACGATGCTGTTCTGTTTCATCTTAGGAATAATGTCTGTTCTCTGTTGTCTGGGGCTTTTCTTGTATTGGGGGGATTTACAGTTGAAAGCCGACGACGATTTTGTCCCTGCCTACATTTATGAAAACAATCTGGCTGTGATACGCATTTTGGCCTTCGGGATTTTGCCGGTTATGGGATTTGCATTCTTCTATGTGGGGTACATGGTTTGGAAGTGCTACCGCGTCTCCAAGCTGGTGAACAACGCAAAAATGATTCGGCGGAGTGTTTGAAGCCAGCGTAAATTCAATTGCCGGCGGTTTTTAGGCAGTACGTTTCCAAATCGTGGTGCTCATGCTGTCCCACAGTGGTTTCAGGTCGGGGTCATCAATCGCCACACGCTTCACGGTTTGCTCCTCGATGGCCATTGCTTTCTTGAACCATGCCTGACATTCGTCCAGCCGCCCCAGTTGGGCACAGTAGCACGCGAGGTTATATGGAATCGTCCACATCTTTGGAAACCTGTCCGCCACGGGCAGCAGGTGATCGAACGCTTCTTGGGTGCGCTTCAACTCATGCAGGGCAAAGGACCGGTGAATCCAAGCATCGGGCCGGTCGGGGGCGAGTTTTATGATTGCAGCGGCAATGTCCACGCACGCTTCCCACTTCTTTCCCTTGGCATAGATTTGCCAGCGGACTTCCAACACGTCGGGATGCGCTCGTAGCTGTGGCGTGATCTGTTCCAGTGCCTCGTTGGCCTCCCGATCATTCCCAAGCTCCAGCCAGCCTTGTGCTGCTTCCAAGTGCCGTTTGTCTGTTAAGGCAAGTTCGTTCATCCAGTCTTGCGTCTGTACGCGACACGCCTTTTTGCCTCTGCCAACACTTGATCGAAGTTTTCCACGCCGCCATATAGGCCAACACCGGCTGCTTTGATTGCCTCTTCGCGTTTCTGCATCTCGCTCTCTTCATGTGCAAGCCGACTTTCGTGCAATCGCTGAATGTGCCATGTTACCCATGAAATCAGTGTGCTGAAAGCGAGGGCCAGTAACGCCCATGCGATGAGAATTTCGGTAACAATGACGGTTCGTGACAATAAAGTTGTCGGGTAAATGTCTCCGAAACCTACCGTAGCAAAAGTGACCACGGAAAAGTACATGGCAGTAAATCCTTCAGAGCTGCCGGTAATGGCTCCTGCGTCATATCGAGCGATGGAGCAATACAGCGAAGCAAACCCCACGATAATGCCGAGTGTTGCCACCACAATCAGAAGAGCAAGCCCGCCGAAGGTCTTGACGGAAGGTTCAAACGAGAACTCACGGGATAAGGCGTCACCGCGTTCAAACTGCGACTGAATGATCGAGCCTGCTCCAATGAGGAATTCCTGTAAAAGCAACACCGGGATGGCCAATGAGATTATTATCCCAATTACAGACCAAATCGCCCCAGAGGGCACAACACAATAGCAATTGCATATTGAAACGACCGAGAAAAAAAGCGCCAAACCAACGGCAATTGTGCGCCCCCGGACGAGACGCTTACCGCATGAGCGTATCTGCTGCGACAAAAGTTTCGGCGACGGCGGAAGCTTGCCTGTCTCACGTACCTTCTCGTAGGAAATCACCAATGCTTCCGCCAAGACTTCAGGAGTGATGTCTTCGGGCCACTTTTGATCAGGCGTCGGTGATGTGCTCATCGTGGTTGGTGGTGTACGATCTAAAGTAGAGGCACGCCGGGCCGGTAATGTCAACCGCGAACGCGGAACTGAGACGGCCAAGGGCGGTGGCTCAAGTGCCTGATCAGACGACCGCTTATTGACGCAGCAATTTGCGCAAATCCTTTTTGCCATGGAACACGTCGTTGGTGAGCGTGCTTAAAGCATTGCCCTTTAAAGTTGGATACCCTACTCGCTGGCCCATCGTCATGGCATCTTATCCTCCATCACCCACTTGCGATTGAGTGTCGTTCCCTGTGCCACGTAGGTCTTGTTGGGAGGCCCATTGGTCTCCAGCTTGAAGATGGTGGCCCAGGCATCCCAAGCCAAACCGGTCGCGGCTTGCGCGGTGATTTTGACCTCGCTGACATTTCCATCCAGCCAGATCACGTCTGAGTATCCCGCCGTCTTGTTGCCCGAACTCCATGATTTCGGCTGACCGTCCACTTTCCAGTTCACGTAAAACTTGGCAACATAGCTACCTGAGTGCTTGAAACCAACCCAACCCTTCTCCGGGACAGGTTTTGGAGGGTTAGGGCTGGGTATATTGGTGAGGAAGGGTGGAACGACAGGACTGGGTTTATTGGTGTCAGATTGTATGACGACAGGACTTGGTACAGAGGAAACGAACTCTTTAAAAAAACTCGCACAGGAGCCAACAATGGCCACGATGATAATTGTAAAGAGCCGGTTCAGGTATTTGGGGTCTGGCAGCCGTATCACCCCCAAAAGAGCAAGGATAGTTATGAGCGCTGACGCGACGAAGACAGCAACACACGTCCATGCGATGACGAGTCTTATGGTATCGAGCATCACGAACCTCTGTATGGTTGAACTGAATTATTTGATTTGTTTAGTGTGCAAGAATCCCTACCAAGCGGATAATAACAGAATACCCTGGAATCCATTCCTAGTTTCATTGGGAAAAGGTATCAGAGTAGGAGTCGGGGTAGGAAGTCAACAGCAAAACTGGTGAACAACCAAGACGTATGGCTCCATGAGATTCCAGATAGACTGGCATCATAATTCTACAGATTTACGCTGTGGTCGTTCCCAGAACTGCCACACCGGGCCGGTGATGTCAACCGCGAAAGCGGAACGGAAGCAGCCAACCGGCGTTGGCCCCCCTTGACGATGACGCAAACCAGTGCGAGCGGTAATTTAATGACTGATTTTAACCCACAATCCACGGTAGAAACCCCGGCGCAACAGCCCGTAAACGGCCAAAAAGTGCCCGAAAAAAATGGGCCTCAATCACCCTCTCAATCACACGTCCCAATCAATCCGCTTACGGGCAAGCGTTATTCCCGCGCCGGTTTGTTGCAGGCTTATGAGCTTCGTGACCTTGCGTGGGGTCTGGCCAAAAAATTAGGCACCGGAACGGCTAATGAAACAGAGCAGAAAGCCGCGCGCGATGTGACTGGCCTGATCCGTGCATGGAGCGAAGCCGATGACCGGGTACGAATTCATCGGAACAAACCACTGCCGGGCACGCTCCGGCCAAAGGAAAAACGGAAGGTTTGCCAGGAAATCAAGCCGCTGGACTAGCCACAGCCATTTTAGCACGATGCTCCGTGCAAATGGATGTTCAGACCACCACGGACCGATTTTTGAAACTGAAAGAAATTCAAGACCTGTTGGATGTGTCGCGCACCACTGTATGGCGCTGGCAGGCCGAGCACGGCCTCAAAGTTGTCCGTGTCGGTGACGTGGTGCGGGTGCGCGAGAGCGACTTGCAGGCGTTCTTGAAACGGCATGAGACCGCAGGCTGAAACCGATCACGGGTTGTCCCCAGTGCTTTTCATTCATCTGGACTTTGTTGGATTGCAATTGTGGGAAGCCACTTGAAGCGCGCTGCAAACCTGTTTGGTACATAGTTCGCTGTTTTTTTGATGACGCCCAGCCGCACAAATTTTTCCCGAATCCACGCCGCGCCATTGCCGGTGATGCCCAGCCGTTCGGCAAGATTGTCCCGCACAATGGGAAAATCCGCCGCGCCGTCACGCGCGGCCTTCACCGCGAAACTGCGAATGATGCGAAACGCATCCCGCTCGTTTTCGGTTTCCAGACCCGCAAAAAGTTCCCGTTCATCTTCCGACAGCCCAGCCCGCCAGCGTTGCACCAACCCGCCCCACAACGATTCAAAACTTGCCAGGTGCTCCGACTCGCTGGCCTCGGTCGAAACGGTCTTGTGCCGAAATTGTGCCTGCACAAGTTGTTTTGCCATTGCGCTGCCAACTTGGTTGAAAATTGCACCAGTCAGGGCAGTCAATTTATCGTTGCGGCTGTTGGCTTCCGTGATCCCGAAGTGTTGAAGCAATTCCAGTTCATGGTAGATGGGGATTGAAGAAGAAGAAGAAGAAGGGGAAGGGAAAAAAGCTTTTTTCTCTGTATCGGGGAAGTGAACTTGTAACCCGTTGGAATTCAATGTGCCGTTTTTTGACTTCCCCGATAGGACTGATGTGAGGGAAGTGCGCGTATTCTCCCAAACGATTTCCGAAAGCGTATCGGTGCCGGGATTCCAGCAACCGGGAGCGCGCATCCCTTTCCCGAACCGGCTCGGCAAACTGTCCGGCGGGAAAATTTCACAGACACCCCCAGCGATGGGCGCGCCGATGAGCGCGGCGACCGATTTGAGCAACCGAACCCACTCGCGCGTGTTGTGGAAGTCGGGCGAGATCACCCAGACATGCCAGCCCCCGCCGCCGCTGGTTTCAAGAATGACACTCAGGGCCGGATCGTTCAGGAAACAACGGAACGCGGCAAGAGCCAGTTCCCGCGCCCGATCCGCCTCGCCCTGGTGGGCGTCGAAATCCATGCCGCCCCAGCGCGATTGCTGCCGGTCGTTTGTGGAATAGGGGACAAAGGCCAGCTTCGTCTTTGCCGTTCCCAGGATGCTTGACCATGCCCAAGAAATTGCCCGCCCTACCGGCAGCCGTTTTGACCTGACGTATTTCTTGCATCCGTCCGCGCCGCGAAAGGCCATGACGAAATGCGTTATGCCGTTTCCGTTGTGAAGATGCTCGTAAAGCGCAGTCAACTCGCCCCGCGTCCAAACGGCGTCGGCGCGTTGCGGCTGCCAACTCAAAATGGCCAGCGGACTCGTGCCCGCGTCGGCGCGTTGCGCTCGCAGGCGAAGCCGCTTGGCCGGTCGCCTGGCTGACTCCGCAAAGGTTTCCGCGTTCACAAGCCCTCCTCCTCAACCATGTCCTGCAACCTGGTTCCCAGCCTCTCGCGGATGGCTGCAATGTCTTGTCTCTCCTGAGCCTCGCGTTCCTGCACGGCGTTCAATTGGTCAACGTCAACCGCCTTGAGAATCGCGTCGTGGACACACTGGCGCAGGACATCCGGCTCCAGGGCTTCACACTCCCAGCAAAGGTTGGTTCCTGTGCGTTCGACATACTGACGAAACCGGCTGCTCGATTCCTTGGCCGGGTTGCTGGCCAGATTATATTTTTTCACCTGTTCCAGCGTGACGGCGGGCCGGGTGGCAATGACATCAACCTCGTGATTGTCTCGCAGGCTACGGACGGCATCGTCGGCTAGATTCAATCCTTCGGGGTCGTGGTCGCTGACGATGATGAGGATGCACTTGGGGTCGTTCGGGCCAACCATGTCATCCCTCTCAAGCCACCGTTCTTCAATTTCATGCCAGAGCGATGGCCCGCCGTATCCTCTCATCGCCGTGATCGGAATATGGAAATCTGCGGCAACGTCGGTCAGGATATTGAGCAGGGTGTTCTTTTCGACGATCAGTTCGACGTGGTTTGGCTGGCCCTCTTGGCGGTTGCGCTTGAACCCTTGCTCATGCAGAAATCCCGAAACCTCGTCCTCAACAAATTCTCCAACGTCCATGCTGTCAGGATACGTTTGTGATTCCCGCGTTGAATCGTCAATCGCCTCCCACGGAATGTCGCCGTGATACCGGGCCGAAACCAGCAGGCCCGACAGCTTGTTGTAACAGGCCAGGTTGTTCTTATACCGCCAGCGGTTGCTTTTCGTCCTGGTCGTCTGGGTCAGCGGCGGCTTGTTCAAAAGCTTGTAGTGGACCTGACGCACGCTCAACGGCCAGTATTCACTTAGCTGGTCAATAACCTTTTGCGCGGCGGCAAGAAACTCCTGCCGTCGCGGGCCGACTTCCTCGGCAAACTTTTCCCCGTCCACCGCCATCAACTTTATCTTCGGGGTGCCTTTTGCCTTGTGATAAGTGGCCCATGATTCGCCATAATCGCAATTGCTTGTTGCCCGCAACAACGATTCAGACAGGGTGGTGGCCACGGATTTGATTCGCTGGGGATTGTATTCACTGAGTAGCCGGTGATAGTCGGCTTCGTCGGCACGGGTGACGTTGGCAAAGCGGACAGGCACTTTTTCCCAGCCAAGCTCCCGCACCGCGAACAAGCGGCGATGGCCGGACAAGACATAATGGTCGCGTGTCAGGATGAGCGGTTCCTCCAGGCCCAAACGCTTCACGCTGCGAACCAGACATTTCAATGCTGGGTCGTTGTCGTAATTGGTCGCGCCGTAAATCTCCCGGTTTTCCGGTGATGGTTGGATTTCTGTGACCGGAACGAGTTGGACCCGGTAACGCTCCATCAATTTCCGATCATGTTCGGAAATCGGTGGGGGTGCCGACGTGTCTTGGGCGTTATGCACTGGCGACTGCGGTGGCATGCCGCCAGTGGTGCCGCCGTTGGCGCTGCCGTTTGTGACCTTCATATACCGGCCCGTTCCATACGGCGGTTTGAACTGCCCGCTACCGTCACACCTCCTGCACCATCTGACCCGCTGGCAGGCGAAGTAGGCGCGGTTGACCGCGCATTAGCGGTATGATCCTGGCGAGTGTGGTCTTGGCGAGTGTACCGGCGGATGAGCCTTTCCGCCCATGACAGCGGGTGACGGAACTCGAAAGTTTTCAAATAACCGCCCGCCATGCCGCGAACGACAAGCCGCCCGTCACGACGCTTGGCCAGCCGGTTCGCGTGCTCCGGCAAGCGGGTCTGGACCCAGGTCACGCCGGGCACCGGCTGCCAGGCACATAAGTCGCGTGTGCCGATTGCGGTGTTGAGCGCGACTTTCACTTGGCTACCTCTCCTTTCGCGCCCGACTCGGCGTGCGCCAGAATGAAGTCACGGAGCGACCGATAGTCCAACAGTCTCACGCCAGTTCTTGCACCGCGCCGGCGAATGACGAATGATTTGACTGCCGGTTTCCCCGCGTTGGATTCCGACGGGAGGATCAATGAATTTAGGTAGCTACGGCTTAAACCCGTGTAGGCGCACAGTCTGCCCGGCGGCGGCAGTCTTAAAAATTCCGGCAGCGTGCTGGCCGGTGCGTTCGTTGGCGGAACTTTGATTGGCTCGGTCGTCGCCTCGGCGTTTGGTTTTCTTGTGTTCATGGACACAAGAAATCACATACAAACCCGGCTTTATGTGGGTTGAAGAACGGAAAAAATCACACCGTCCAAACGCGGTCCCTATCGCTTTTTGGAAAGTTCATTGAACGCTGCGAACACTCTTGCCATTGCAGGCGACGGCTTCTTGAATTCGCGCGGATATGAACCTGACAGACGCTCCATGACCCTCATCTTCGCGTGGCGATAATCTTCGTCGCACGAAAACAAGTCGGCTTGATTGGCTGGGACCGGAGGCAGGTTTTTCGCAGCCTTTGCGTTGTGAAAAGGTCGCGGATCGCCGGGCTTGTAAGGCCATTGACCACTCACTTTTTTGCACGTTGCAAAAATCTCCGTCTGATTTTTGAAGTTTTTTCGGCGTGCGATTGCAAATTTGTTGGCTTCGTCCCAACTGTTTTTTTCTCACGGTAAAGCCGCCACGCGGCCAAGTCTTTGAGCCTGTCGAGCGGTTGCCCAGTCGCCCCGCGTTTTTCATTGCCGTATCGCCCCAACCGCTTTCGATTCTCAGGCGACGCGAGCCATTTCTTGAATTGCTTTGTCAAGGCTCCCTTGCCAGCGGACAAGTCCACTTCAAACAGACAGAAATAAATGGAGTTCCAATATCGGCGCACTTTCCGTGCACGCATCAGTCTGTCGGTCTTGCTCGTTCGCTGGCTTTTATGTTCCTGCCAAAGCCGGGCAATGGCAGGCTGCTTCAACCATTCGAGAAACTGGTCTGAGACATGATCTGCGCTCTCGGAAAAATCCACCTCGAACAAACACCAATAAACCGAGCCGTGTTTTTGCACCATTGCTGGCACAGGCTGCATGGGTGGAATTTCCTGGCCCGGCTGCACTTCTGAAATTGGCGGCGTGTTTGCATCGGCCAGTTGTTTGAACTGAGGGAGCATCACCGTAGCCAGTGGTGTCCACAAAAGGTCTGGCATGGGTAGCGGTGGAACTGACCGTGTTTCATAACGATTCAAAATTTTCTTTCGCTCCACTGGCAGCAATTCGTTCCAATCTTTCGTGGGAAACGACTTGCACATCAGAAAGCGCCACTCCCACATGGGATGTGCCCGGCCACGGATTGCGTTCTGTTTGAGAATCCAGAGAACAGCCCGCTCACAACTTAAATTGGGATTGTTTCGTAACAACTCGTCACGCTGTTTCGCCGCCTCCCGCAAACATTCTGACTCGCGTGCGTATTCGTAGGCACACGCAAGCTGCGCTTCATCATCCTCAACGTCGCCATGAAGATAATCCATGAAGGTCTTGGATTGGTGAAACATGATTTTCTTTGCATTACCAGCCGCTTTCATTACACGCCTTTGGTCACGTCCGGCAGTTTGGCGGCGGTTTGTTTCAATGTCTCGACGTTCATTTCGTGATGTCCGGCAGTTTGTTGATGGCGGCGCGCTTGGCGGTATCGTCAATTTTGGTGTAGTTCCGAGAGACGGAAGCAGTTTCATGGCCGACAATGTCCATCGCAATCGAATCAGACACGCCGGACGATTTCAATGCGCTGGTGCAATTGTGGCGCAAGGAATGAAAACTGACAGTGCCGGTTTCGCGGCGTGCGTCCCGACCTTTGCCGGTGCCATCGTAGTTTCGTTTTTCCACAATTCCAGCCTTCACCATGACGAGGTAAAACTGTGCTGAAAGGCGTGAAGCTGGTTTGCCTGCAAGAGTCGGGCAAAGCGCGGCGTCGGGATCGTCCCCCGCCATGCCGGATAAATGCCGCGCCAGTGGTTCCGCAATCGGCAAATCTTGTTGGCGTCCTGTTTTCTCAGTCTTGATATTGATAATGCCGGTGTGCAATTCAATGTTCCGCCACGTCAGATTTGCACAGTCGCGCAACCGCAAGCCGGTATAAAACGCAGTCAAGATCATCGTGCGCCATTCGGCGTCTGCCGCTTTTAGGAGCGATTTCAATTCCTTGCTTGTGAACGGGCGGCGATTGGCGTCCTCGACCTCAATGTTCTCAACGTGCTCGGCAGGGCTGAATTCAAGCTGGCGCTTGGCGACGGCGTTGTTGAATGAAGCTTTGAGAACTTTTACCGCCTTGTTGACGGTGGACGGCCCGACGCGCTCAGCAAGATGCTGTTTGAATTCCTCAACCTGTTTCGGTTGCAGCGTGGTGAGCGGGCGGTCTGCCCGTGCTCCAAGATATTTCAAAAACAAGTCAATGATATGCTGGTATTCAATCACCGTTGCCTTGCTCGCGTCCGTGCGTCCGACAATCCAAGAGTCAAGCCAGCTTTGCACAGTGTAGGACGTGAACTCGCCGCCAGCGATTCGGATGAATTCCTCCACAGCGGGTTTTAAAACGCTCTCGGCGCGGTCTGCCGCGAGTTTGCCGTGCGTCTCGGCAATAGCCGCGCACGTCTCACGGACGAGTTTTAGTGCCTTTTCGTTCGACAGCTTGCCCTGGCGCGTCAGGGTAGCGGCGCGCTCGATGTTGACGCAGATCGTGCGTGCGATTTTGGCGTTCTCGGTCCCAGTGCTACGGAAGCGGCGAAAGCCTTCGGGATCGTAAAAAGCGCAGAACCAGTTTGGCCTGCCAGGTTGTTTATGGATGCTTGACATATCTGCATAACGATAGCGCATAACGTTTATTCGTGTCAAGCGTGTTATAAATGTTGGCTTTTTGAGTGATTTTGACAAATGAGCAGGCCAAAAAAGTCGTGTGAGTTCGAGTCTCACCACCGGCACCAGTCTTCGCTTGAAGCGCAGCGAAAGCGAAGACTGCCGCGCCGTAGCCCAGCGAAGGCGGGCCGCCGGTCACACACTTGAAACAGACGCTTCAAGCTTCGACCCGGCAAGCCAGCCTGATTTGAAGCGTAGCGAAGCAAGAGCGAAGGGCTGCCGCGCCGAATCCCGCAAAGCGGGAGAAGGCGGGCTATCAAAAACACACCACACACAGACACTGCAAGCTTCGACCCGGCAAGCCAGCCGGACCAGCGCGCCGGTCTGCCCCTTAACCTTGTTTAATCCTTTAATAACCGTCCTCACCTTGTGGCTTGATTCTTTCCAAAGTAATGCCAGGCTTACCACATGATTGCCAACGTATCAGTCAAAGGACAGATGGTCATTCCCGAAGCCATCCGCGAACAGGCGCGGATCAAAACCGGCGACCAGTTGGATGTCGGTTACGCCAACGGGCTGGTTGTGCTGCGGAAGCGCCGGGCATTGACCCCGGCCCGCGTGCGGTCGCTGCTGCTGGCCGGACGCGAGCTTCCCGAAATGACACCGGCGGATGAAGTTGCCGTCACCCGCGCCGTGCAACGGGTGAGAAGCCGCGTAAAAGGCCTTCAGCCTCACGCGGCAAGCCACGTAAAAGGTTTTCAGCCTCACGTGGCCAGCCGCCGCAAACAGTGAAAGTGGTCTTCGACACCAACGTGGTGGCCAGCGCGAGTTTCTGGCGTGGCGCGCCGTTTGACTGTCTGGCGGCATGGGCGCAAGGCCGCTGCGAAGCCGTGGTCAGCCCCGCGTTGCTGGCCGGGTATTACGAAACCATCGAGGAACTTCGGTTGGAATATCCCCGGCGCGAGCCGGTTGAATGGGTTGACGCCCTGACCGAATCTGCTGAACTGGTTTTTCCCACGGAACGCGCCACGGGTGCGATGCCTGATCCCGGCGACGAAATGGTTCTGGAATGTGCCTTGGCGGCGGAAGCGGATTACATCGTGAGCGGCGACAAGAGACATCTACTGCCTTTGCGAGAATTTCACGACATCCGGATAGTCTCCCCGTCGGATTTTCTGCGTCGGCTGGCTGCCGGTTGAGTACTGAGCAAGTTACGCTCAAGGTGCTGCGCTGGGAAGAACGGGACAAGCGGCTGGTCATCAAGGATGCTGAACTGATGGCTTAGAACATGGTGAAGGGGCGGGTGCGGCGGCGGAGCCGGCGCACCGCCCCTTAACCTTGTTTAATACTCTAATAACTGTCCTGAGAATGTTTTAGTGTCGGGAAAAATCTTCGCATCGCGCAGTCACCTGAAATTGTTGCTGAAAAAAGACGATTCACGGCACAGAATTATTCCTGTTAGCTGAAACAGTGTTGTTGGTTGTTTGCATCAATTTTTGATACAGTGTCCAATCAACTTGGCGAGGGATATGCGAGCGTTCCGAAATCCATGCGGTTCCTACAAAAGGTGGATATTTTTTTGCCAGTGAAACAAACTCTTCAGTTCCTTGCTGTATTGCATTTGTTGCTAACATCATTTTGCCCTGCGCCCAGTGTTCCCACCGACCATCGGCTATTGCGTAATGAGTATTTAGTTGTTGAGCCATTGGTATATTTTCAATTTCAATTGCACATCCTACTGCCAACGCCCGACTTTCATCTGCCGCTGGATCAATGGCGAGAACAGACAAAAAATTTGTGAGTGCATCCTTGTAATGCGTGGCCTTGAATGCCTCATATGCTTTTCCATATTGGTCATAGGGCCAGTTTGTATAGTTCGTGCTGTTTTGTGCCCACCAACTATCAAGCGGTTGCAAATCCCAGGGATATTGCCAGCGATTCTCTGCAATTCGGCTTTGTTAAAATCGCGCAAAGCTTCCTTGGCTTCAGTCAATTTTGAATCAACTCGCAACTCGAGAATTTCTCGCTCACTTTTTGATTCCGACGGCGAATTTTTATCAGCGTGGTGGTCTTGGCTCATACTTGGTGAAGAATCCGGGATTCAAACAATCCAAACAAAATTGGCACCTTGAAGCCTGGATTTCCCAATCGTTTGCTGAATACGCCTATTTTATGACTGTGTCGAGAAAATTTGATAAAACGCGGCCAACGGACTTGGTGGCCACGCCCTAGACATTCAACTTTCAAAGTTTAGAGCCTGCCAGACTCGCGGCCAGGTCGAACACAAACCAGTAACGCTGGCTCGCGCGAGATTTGTCCTGGTGGTGTCGGATTTGCAACCAGTTCTGCGAAGGGTGACGTGGCGCGATGCTGGTTGCAAATTTGACACGACCAGTCTTGCATGGGGTGAGTGTTCGCGTGGCAGGCATCCGGCTTGGCTTTCAATCCGCAAGCCGCGTGACAAATACGTGAACGCGAACGGGGAACCTGCCAGAAAAGGGTCCGGTTTGAAATCACCCTAATTTGACCTGCCGTGGACAATAAAGACGGATTGACGGGATTTTGAAATCGTGAGCAAATTGAAAATGCTGTGAAATGTTCAAAGACAATAAGCCAGCACAGCGCAACATCGCTGAGGAATCTGATTCAAATCTGGCTGCTGTGTGCGGTGCTGTTGCAAACGATCACCAGCGGGGCGCAACCCGTGACCAAGGTTGCCGGAGGATACTACCACAGCCTGTTTATTAAGGGCGACGGCAGTCTCTGGGGTATGGGTGCCAACGGCGCTGGCGAGTTGGGCGACGGCACTTCCAACTTTAGAACCAACCTTCCCGAGCAGATTGTGGTCAGCAACGTCACGGCGATTGCTGCAGGATTCGAACACAGTCTGTTTTTGAAAAGTGACGGCAGTTTGTGGGGCATGGGCTACAATAGTTCTGGCGAGTTGGGCGACGGCACTTACAACAGCACCAACCTTCCCGAGCAGATTGTGGCCAGCAACGTCACGGCAATTGCCGCAGAAGCGCACAGCCTGTTTCTCAAGAGCGATGGCAGTCTCTGGGCTATGGGCTGGAACGAGTATGGCCAGTTGGGCGACGGCACTTACAGCGACACTAACCGGCCCGAGATGATTCTGGCCAGCAATGTCACGGCGATTTCCGGATACTACCACAGCCTGTTTCTCAAGAGTGACGGCAGCCTGTGGGCTATGGGCTGGAACGAGTATGGCCAGTTGGGTGACGGCACTTACACCAATACTAACCGGCCCGAGATGATTGTAGCCAGCAATGTCACGGCGATTTCCGCAGGATGCTGCCACAACCTGTTTCTCAAGAGCGACGGTAGCCTGTGGGCCATGGGCTGGAACCAGTGTGGCCAGTTAGGCGATGGCTTTGGCGGAAGCAACACTAGTAACAAAACCAACAGCCCCGAGCAGATAGTGGCCAGCGGCGTTACAGCGATTGCCGCAGGAGGCTACCACAGTCTGTTTCTTAAGAGCGACGGTAGCCTGTGGGCCATGGGCAACAACGGGTATGGCCAGTTGGGCGACGGCACTTACAATAACACCAACCTTCCCGAGCAGATTGTGGCCGGTGGGGTCACGGCGATTGCCGCAGGATATTATCACAGCTTGTTTCTGAAGAGCGATGGCAGCTTGTGGGTCATGGGCTATGACAACTATGGCCAGTTGGGCAATGGCGCTTACGGGAATACCACCAACCGTCCCGAGCAGATTCTGGCCGCTTACAATCAAATCTCCGGCCGGCTTTTGAGCGGCGGCAGTGTGCGTTTGTCCTTTGTGGGCATCGCCAGAGCGAATTACGCGTTGGACCGTTCCTTCAGCTTGGCACCGCCCAACTGGATGACGCAGTTGACCAATCCCGCCGGTTCGGTCGGGGCGCTGGTATTCACCAACACGCCGGACCCAACCACGAACAATTTCTGGCGCATCCGCGCCGTGCAGTAAATGAAAGCGCGAACTTTTGCGCGGTGCCCGCCTGGCTGCTTTTACATAAGGTTACAACTTCCGAACGCGAAGCCCGGTTGGAGGATGGGGGATTGTCGGCCGGTTTGTGGCCGGCCCTTCAGTCAGGGAGGCGAATTTGTGGCCGGCCAGTTATTGGTTGCCGGAGTGACGGTGGGAGACGTATAGACCGGCATAGCATGGTCATCACCGCTCCAGGTGGGTTGGAAATCAGGCGGAGACTGGTTGAGGTTTGATGAAAACGGACCGCCAACGCAACCGGTGATCCCTGTGACGATGACTGCCGTTGACAGTCCCAGACCCAGCGCCAGAAACAAATGGACTGCTTTGATTTTGAGTGCGGTCATGTTGACTGAAGCTACGGTCTAGGCCGCCTTTTCGCTATGGGGTGTAACCCTACCACCGGTTATCGCAACAGACCGGAGTGTTCTTTCAACCAACGCTCGGCCATCCGGTAATCAGGACAAACGCGTTCCATTTCCCGCCAGAACCGTGGCGAGTGATTCATTTGCCTCAAATGCATCAGTTCGTGCAGGCAGATGTAATCACTGACGAAAGCGGGTGTCTGGATGAGCCGCCAGTTCAGGGAAATCGTGCCGCGCCGCGAACAGGAGCCCCAACGCGATTTCTGACTGCGCACCGTGATGCGGCGCACGGTCAATCTGTGCCGGGCGGCCAGCTCCAGCACGCGCGGTGGCAATTCCCGCGTTGCCAGTTGGCGAAGACGGCCTTCGATGGCGGGGCGCAAATTGGCGGCTGGACCCGTGACTCGGACTGACTCGCCGCCGAAACGAACGGTTTCAGCTTCCTCTATCGCATCGTTCTCGCTTGTCGCGCCGTAGCCGGACGAAGGCGGATCCTCGATTTCCTTGTCATCGCCGTTAGGCACGGCTTCAATGCGGACCGCGTCGCCGCGCAGAAGGATCTCCGTCCCAATCTTCCAGACCGCCGGTTTCCGGGGTTGTGCCTGGAGCCGCTGAAACTCGCGTTCCAGCCAGGCGGCATGGCGTTCGACAAACTGCCGGGCCACCGCCGGCGAGCCGCCGCGGGGAATCGTGACGCGGGCGGTGCCATCGGGACGCAACCGGAGCAGATAGCGGCGTGCCCGCGGATTGCGCACCATCAGGAGCGGCAGCTTTTGCGGCCCCACCGACAAGTGGACAACCGGTAAAGCCAGTTGCGTCCTGGGTCCGAAAATTCGTTCAAACAGCATGGCGTAGTAAACCGGGGATTGGGTGGCGGGTCAATTTCACAGCGACTGGTGGGGTTGGGCGCGCGTTTTTGTCAGGCTGGAAAAAATGCAACAGCGATTTTGGTTTCCCGTCCGACCGGGACCCGCAAATTGCGGCGGATTTTCAAAATTTTCCACGAATTTTCCGGACGGCATGCCGGGTGCTTGAGCACCGTCGGGCGTTAAAATTTTGTTTATTGCGTTGGGGTGGGGAACCTCGACAACGTTGAACCGAATGAAAGGAGGTGGGCCAACAGATTATCAAATTTTTTGAAGAGAGACAAACTCGCACTTGTCTGGAGGAGGAACACGGCGCACGCGCCTGGCCGGATTGGCCGGCAAAACCAGACCGTGAATGGAAGCGACAAAGGAGGTGGCAGTCGGTTGCAGCCGGACCCGGTCAGCGCGCGTGTGGTGCGTGTTACAAATTCCGCATTTCACTTCTTGGGAGCACTGACGTTCCGTCGGTGGGTGGAATTGTCGGTCGCCAGGCGACGAGCCGGCGGGGACGCCGGCGTTCCCAAGGGCACAAAGGCACGCCACACCTTCTCATCGTGACAGTTCGCGTGGTGTGGTTTAGGCTGCGTTCATGCAGCAAACGACGTTGACGCTCGGCCACTCGCCTGACCCCGACGACGCCTTCATGTTTTACGCGCTGGCGAAGGGCTTGATCCCGACGCACGGCTTCCGGTTCGAGCACATTTTGCAGGATATCCAGACGCTGAATGAACGCGCCACGCGCGGCGAACTCGACATCACCGCCGTCAGCATCCACGCCTACGCCCACGTGAGCGATAAATATGCGTTGCTGCCCGGCGGCGCGAGCATGGGCGATGGTTACGGCCCGATGCTGGTGGCGAAACAAAAGTTTTCCAGGGCGGAGATGGCGAAGAAAAAAATCGCCGTCCCCGGCACCATGACCAGCGCCTTCCTCGCGTTGCAACTCTGGCTGGGGGAAACATTGCCGCAGAAGTCTGGGAAAACATCCAACATCCAACATCCAACATCCAACATCGAATATGTTGTGGTTCCCTTCGATCAGATTTTCCAGGTGGTCCGCTCCGGCGCGGCGGACGTTGGCCTTATCATCCACGAAGGCCAGTTGACGTATCAAAACGAAGGCCTGGTGGTTTGCGAAGATTTGGGTGTCTGGTGGGGAAAGGAAAACAACGGCCTGCCGCTGCCGCTCGGCGGGAATGTCATCCACAAGAAATTCGATTTGGCGACGCGCCGGAAAATTTCCGACATTCTCACCGCGAGCATCCAATTCAGCCTGGATCATCGGGCCGAGGCGGTGCAACACGCGTTGCAATATGCGCGCGACATGGGCCGCGAGCTGGCCGACAAATTTGTCGGGATGTATGTGAACCACTGGACGCTCGATTATGGCGACAAGGGCAGGGAAGCGATTCGCCGTTTTCTTGGCCAGGCCTTCGAGCGCGGCCTGATTCCGCACCGGCAGGAATTGGAATTTGTGGTTTGATGGATTGAGCCAGATGATTTTGCCTGAACACCAAAACAACGCGAGCTTGGGATTCAAATTTGCCCGCGCGTTGTCCAATCCTGTCTGTCTTTGCCTGCTGCTGGTCGCGGTGACTTTGGCGGTTTACTGGCCGGTGGTGCGTTGCGATTTTCTGAACTACGACGATCCGAAGTATTTCACGTCCAATACGCATGTCCTGGGAGGTCTGACGCCGGTCAATGTCGCCTGGGCTTTCACCACCGGACAAGCCAGCAACTGGCATCCGCTGACGTGGCTGTCGTTGATGCTCGATGTGGATTTGTTTGGTCCAGGGCCGGTTGGGCCGCACGTCACCAACCTGTTGTTTCATCTGGCCAACACGGTGCTGGTTTTTCTGCTGTTGCGGTCCTTGACCCGGGCGACGTGGCGGAGTGCGTTCGTGGCAGCGCTGTTTGCCTTGCATCCGTTGCACGTGGAATCGGTGGCGTGGGTGGTGGAGCGCAAGGACGTTTTGAGCACATTTTTCGGGCTGCTGGCGCTCCGGGCGTATGCGGGCTACGCGCAACGTGTGACAAGTGACGAGTGGCAGGTGACACGAACGGAGCCCATCCTGTCACGGGTCACGTGTCACGGGTCACGTTTCTACTGGCTGGCGCTTTTGTTTTTCGTGCTGGGCCTGATGAGCAAGCCAATGTTGGTGACGCTGCCGTTTCTGATGCTGTTGCTGGATTGGTGGCCGCTGGGAAGAGTGTCGAGTGTCGAGTGCCGGGTGCCGGGGGCTCCGGCTCCGGCCTCGCAACTTTTAACCTTCAGCCGTTTGATTTCGGAAAAAATTCCGTTTTTTATCCTGAGCGCAATTTCGTGCGTTGTGACCTTCATCGCACAGCAAAAAAGCGGCGCGGTGATCTCCTTGGTGAAAATTTCACTGGCTCAACGGGTGGAAAACACCTTCGTTGCCTATGTCCGGTATCTGGCCAAGACCTTCTGGCCGGCCTCGCTGGCCAATCCGTATCCGTACCCGGAACATTGGGCGGTCGGGTTGGTTGTTCTTTCCGCGGTGCTGGTCGCCGGTCTGTCCGTTGCCACCCTGTGGCTGGGACGCAAACGGCCTTTTGTGCCCGTGGGCTGGTTCTGGTTCGTGGGGACATTGATTCCGGTGATTGGCTTGGTCCAGGTGGGAAACCAATCGCTGGCCGACCGGTACACTTATTTCCCGCTGATTGGGATTTTTATGGTTGTGGTCTGGGGCCTGGCCGGGATGTGCGCCAACCGGCGCTGGCCCGGCCCGGTCATCGGAGTCTTGGCGGTCATTGTGTTGTTGGCCTGCGGGCTGCGGACGCGGGACCAGATCAGTTACTGGCAGAACAGCGGGACGCTTTTCCGCCACACCCTGTCGGTGACGGAAAATAATTTCATCGCCTGCAACAACCTCGCCACCTGGTTGTCGAAAAACGGGCGGGTGACGGAAGCGATGGACTGGTTCCGCCAGTCGTTGCAAATCCGGCCCAACAATCCGGATGCGCTCTACAACCTGGGCAACGCCTTTGCCCGGCAGGGCAACTGGGATGAGGCCATCGGCAATTACCGTCGCGCCCTGCAAATGGCGCCGGACCAGGCCGACATGCTGAACAACCTGGGTTTTGCGCTGGCGACGAAGAAGCAGTTTGCCGATGCCATTGCGTGTTTCGAGGCGGCCTTGAAATTGAACCCGGATTCCGCCAGCACGCACAACAACCTTGCCGCCGTTCTGTTCAGCGAAAACCGTCTGGATGAAGCCGTTCAACATTACCGGGAGTCGTTGCGCATTACACCGGATGACCCGCGAATTTGCATCAACCTCGGCGACGCGCTGGTCCGGTTGGGGAAACCGGCCGAAGCCATCTCCTGCTATCAAACGGCGTTGCGATTCAAACCCGGCGATGCCCAAATCAAGGCGAAATTGCAGGCGCTGGGCGTGCCAATCTCAAACTAAAATTCGAATCGCGCCGTCACGGCCAAGCGCGGCGATCAAATTATAAACGTCCGGTCGCAGACAAAACGCCACGTCATCACGCAATTCGGGAATCGCCAGCAATCGCCGCGCATTTTCCGCCTCCGAAACAACTTCGAGCAGGTTGGACTTCGCCTTCCGCCAGGCGCTGAGGGCGGTTTCGACGGAATCTGAAAGGGTAGGGCGCGTCACTTCTGCTGTCGCTTGGCTATGGCGGGACAAGCCGTGCGCGCCGTGCGATTGCTGTTGAACCGGAACGCGCGCTTCATTCTGCGGCGGGCAGGGGACTGCCCGCCCTACCTTCAAATTTTGGGCGACAGGTTCATTTACCAATGTTTCGCCCAGCGCGCCCGCCGCCAGCACATCTTCGTCGGCCATGTTTTCACGCGTGCCCGCGCACACGAGCACGATTTGCGCTGGTTGAAGTTGGCGGATGAATTGTGCGGTGGCCGTGAGATTCAAAAACGAGGCGGCCAAAACCGTTTGCGCGCCCGCGCAGGCG
>Ga0187868_1000161_pt1 | contig 59776 bp, 62 predicted proteins | sample June2016WEW_13_4_FD_133014 | JGI IMG/M metagenome (GOLD analysis project Ga0187868, IMG submission 133014) | Peatland microbial communities from SPRUCE experiment site at the Marcell Experimental Forest, Minnesota, USA - June2016WEW_13_40 | ecosystem: Environmental > Terrestrial > Soil >... | reverse complement strand
TTCCCTCCGGTGACCGGCCGGTTTGCCGCTGTTTCGCAGTGGCTGCTGCGAAACTCACTGACGATAGCTGCCTGCGGATTGGTCCTGTTTGCCGGTCTTTGTGGATACGGTCTGGCGCGCGGATCCCCGGGTCTGACCCGGGCCAATCCGGCGGGCATCGCCGCCTTGCTGGCCGGCCTGGCGGCGCTGGGCTTTGTCTGGTCGAAACGTTCGCTTCAACGCGAAACGGTCGAATATGAACTGCAACGCGAACTCGCTGCGTATTTCAAGTCCGTGGACAACCTTAAGCGCGCAGCGATACACGAACACAAGGCCGATGCGTTAAAACATCAAGGGAATTCAGATGGTGCCCGGCGGCCATAAACTTTTCCCGATGTCCGTCCGGAAATAGCTGCCGACAACCCGGATTTTGCGAATGTTCGCGTAAGCCCTGGCAATCGCCGAGTCGAGCTTGGGCGCCAGTGCAATCACGTCCGCAATGCGATGGCCGGTGGACATGAGCTTTTTGTCCGCTCCGCGCGCGACCTCATTCCACCAAACGTCGCAATCAAATTTCCCGTCCACTTCCAGCGGCAGATGCGGGCTGCGCACCTGGATGAAGGGATAGCCGTAACCGGCCAGCGTGAGCGAACAGCCGAAGTTCAACCCGGGTTCGAACTGCGGATCGAGTTTTTCGTTTCGCGCAGTCCGCAAAACAACCTCCGCCGGATTTTTCAGCATCCGCAAAATCATCGGGCCGGACGTGACGCCAATGCGGATGTTGTATTCGATGACGAGCCAACGTGGGACAAGCATCTTGCCTGTCTCTGACTTCTTTTGAGACGGAGACCGGCTGGAAACCTGTCCCACTTTGACGGCGGTGACCTGTAGCGGCCCGTTGAATTTTGCCGCGCGCAGCCACGGCAGCAGCGGATGAATGAGCTTGCGCGCCAGGCCGTATTTGTCGCCAGGGTCTTTTTCGACCAGCCCGCCGAGCGGCGCGCCAGCCACAACGCCCTGGTTGCCATTGAAGGCGTATTTGTATTCCTGGTTCGTGACCAGCGAATAAATCTCGCCGCCGCTCACCAACACGATGTGGCCCACCTCGGCGCGGCCCAGGTATTCCTGCAGAAAAACACCCTCGGCATAATTGACGTGCCGCAACCACGCGCGCGTGTCCTCGACGGTCTCGCAGAGAATCGTATGGATCGGGCTGGTCGGCGAGCAAAGTGGATTTTTAATGACGAACGGCTGCGGATGCTTCGCCAGGATTTTTTTGGCCTCCGGAAGGTTTGAGGCAACGTAGGCCTGCGGAAAGGGAATTTTGAAATCCGCACACAGCTTGCGGGCGAAGTCGCGCTCGCGCTCGATGCGCATCGCCTCGCGCGTGGGACTGAAAATGCCGGCGCCTGACTGCAACAAATCCTCCGCCCAGGGCGCAAGCGCCCAATCAATGGATTGGGGGATGACGACCTCCACGCCGTTTTTCTTGATGAGCGGAACCGGGCTGGGAAAGGCGTTGCGCGAAAATGTCGGTCCGACCAGCGACGGCGGGAAATGGCCGTAATTGCGGGTGAGATAAGTCGAGACGTTTGTGCCCGCGTCCGCCAGCATCCGCCCGATGCTGTGCGCGAACGACCCGACGCCGAGAATCATGGCGGCGGTTTCGTTTTGCCGGCTTTGGGGTTTGCGTGTGGGCATTGATTTTGTTGCCGGGAAGCGTGTTGCGTGTTGCGCGTTGCGTCAAGCGTTGTCTCGACTTTGCCGGCCGGTTTGTTATCTTGGTGTCGTGAGTTTTGTCGCTGAATTCAATTCGTTGCCGGTGAAATCGCTCGTGAAACGTTCGCAGGCGGCCGGCGGCCAGGCTGTGCGCGAGAGCATGGCGAAGACAAAATTGTCGCTCGCCGATTTCGCCCATTTGATTTCGCCGGCGGGCGGGGAATTGCTAGAACACATGGGCCGGCAATCGCACGCGGCGACACAGCAGCGCTTCGGCAAGGTCATCCGCCTGTTCGCGCCGCTTTACCTTTCCAATGAGTGCGTCAATAATTGTAAATACTGCGGCTTTTCGCGCGACAACCCGATCTTGCGCGTCACATTGTCGCTGGGGGAAGTGAAGCGCGAGGCGGCGGCAATCAAGGCGCAAGGCTTCCGCAACATCCTGCTGGTCGCGGGGGAACATCCGAAGTTCGTTTCCAAAGATTATCTCAAAGATTGCATCGCCGTGCTGCATCGCGACTGGCCGGGCATTTCGCTCGAAGTCGGGCCAATGGAGACGGAGGATTATCGTCCGCTCGTCGCGGCGGGTGCGGACGGGCTGGTGGTTTATCAGGAAACTTATGACCGCAAAGTCTATGCGGACATGCACACCGCCGGCCCGAAACGGAATTTTGACTGGCGGCTCGAAACGCCGGAGCGCGGTTACGCGGCGGGATTTCGGCGGCTCGGCATCAGCCCGCTTTACGGCCTGGCCGACTGGCGTTACGAGGCCATCAGCGTGGCGGCGCACGCGGATTATTTGCTGCGGAATTGCTGGAAGGCGCAGTTGACGATTTCCCTGCCGCGGCTGCGTCCGTGCGCGGGCGAATTCCAGCCGCTCACGCACATGACCGACCGCGAACTGGCGCAACTCGTCTGCGCGTTTCGTTTGATGTTTCCCGATGTCGGCCTGGTGCTTTCGACGCGCGAACCGGCGAAGCTGCGCGACGGGCTGATTCCGCTGGGCGTGACGATGATGAGCGCGGGCAGCCATACCGAACCCGGCGGTTACACCGGCGCGGGCAAGGAAAAAATCCATCATACCGAGCGTGGCCGGATTGTGGAACTCGCGTCCGGCGCGAGTGAATGGGCGCCAACGCCGGAAAATGCGACGCCCGCGACGGGACAATTTCAAATTGCTGACGAACGTTCCGCCGGTGAAGTGGCGGAACTAATCCGCAAGCTCGGCTACGAGCCGGTGTGGAAGGATTGGGACGTGGCGTTGACAATATGAAAGAATACAATTTGAAACAAAGCGTTGTTATTGTTGTCGCCGGATTCGCACTGTTGTGGGCGTGTCTTTACTGTTTTGTTTTTCCTTTTTTGGTTGGCGGCGGTCCGACAAAAGTTCCTCGCGCTCAAATGGACGAAAGGCATTTGGCCTGGGGCATGGAACAATATAAGCTTGCATTCGACAGCTATCCGACTGGAGAGAACACAATTTTCGTAAGAATGTTGGCTGGAAATAATCCGACAAAACTGAAGTTGATTAATCTCAGTGTCCATTCAACAAACGAAAATGGCGAATTTATTGATCCTTGGGGCACGCCATATAAAATTATTTCTAGCCACACTAATCGCGTCACAATTTTTTCTGCCGGAATCGATAAAATTTTTGGCGATAAGGACGACATCATTTTCAACAGCGCCTCAAACGATTATGTAAAGCCATGAATTCGTTTGTCACTGCCAATGGAAAACCAATCGAGGCGAAGCTGCCGTGTTCAATTGAGGAATTTTTAGTCGCGCAAAAGCTGTTGCCGCGCAGCGTGGTGGTGGAGCACAACGGCGAGGCCGTCGCGCCGTCGGAATTTTCCCGGCGCCAGCTCAATGCGGGCGACCGGCTGGAAATTGTAAAAATCGTCGCGGGCGGTTGAGTCGCGCTTTACGCTTTCGGTTTGGGCGGTCACGGGTTTAAGCTGTGGCCATCATGGATTGGCTCACGAATTTGGTCTGGCATGACCTCATCTGGCACAATGGCAAACTGCTCGGCATTGATTGGGGTTTCTGGAAGGTCATTGGCTGGCTGGGCAACCTGGTGTTCTGCGCGCGCTTTTACATCCAATGGTATGCCACCGAAAAGAAAAAACGCGTGGTCGTGCCGACGGCGTTCTGGTGGTTGAGCCTGGCGGGTTCACTGCTGATGCTGGCTTATTCGCTGCACAAGCGGGATTCCGTTTTTATTTTCGCCTACGCCGTCGCCTGGATTCCTTATACCCGGAATCTCATCATCCATCGGCGGCACAAGGAAGCGCATCTGGATTGCTCCGGCTGCGGCAAGAGTTGTCCGCCGCAGTCGAATTTTTGCTCAAACTGCGGCGCGCGGCTGACGCCGACTACTTCTTAGGCACGACGGGTGTGGCAGCGGGTTGCGGCGGCTGTGGCACAATCCCGTATTTTCTGAGAATCGGCTGGAAGTCGGGATGCGTGACGCCGTAAGCCGTGAGTTGTTTCACAAAAGCTTCCATGCCCTGCTGGTCCCGTTTGAATGCCGCTATGATTTGGGTGGCCTGGGGTTTGATGATTTCAATGTCTTTGCCGGTAAGTCTGGCCTGCCGATACAAAACGACAGTGAGCGTGCCGCTGACCACGACGAGCGCGAGCAGCAGTGTGAAAACCTGATGTCGCAAAGCGACAATCTGATCCATCAATTCGATTTGCAAGGGGGAATTTGTTTCAGATTCGTTCATGGCAATTAACGGTTGGCGGGTTTGGCTTGGGCGGGCTGCAGGATGCGAAGGATGTCCGAGTTCGGATTATTCTTGCTGTAAGCGACCGCGTCGTTCGCGAGCGCTTCGACGGCCATGCGGTAGCCGTTGGCCTGGGTTGCCTGCATTTGAAGGGAGCGCAACTCGCGCGTGCGGAAAATCGTCTGCAGCGCGAAAATCACGCCCAAAATCGCCAGCACAGCCAGCACAAGATTTAAAGCAGTCGTAATGTTGTCATTTTTCATAAGCTTACGGTGACTTTATCGAAACGGCGGTGGATGTCCACTGATTTTTTGCGGCAAAAATGAATTGATTTTACGTGGGGCGAATGGTATTACTTTTTGTAATTCAACGACGCATAGTGGCTAAAGAAGAGCCAATTGAATTAAGTGGAAACGTCACCCAAGTGCTGCCCGGCACGATGTTTCGTGTGGCGCTGCCTAACGGTCACGAAGTGCTCGCGCATATCTCCGGCAAGATGCGCAAAAATTTCATCCGCATCAGCGTCGGCGACAAAGTCAACGTTGAGATGTCCCCCTACGATTTGAACAAGGCGCGCATCACGTACCGGCACAGCTAAGCGTGATGCGTATCACGTCAAGTATTCAACAGCGGCTCAGGGTGGCTGCTTGACGCAGCACGCAATACGCAACACGATTGCCCCATGCAAATCCACTTCCTCGGCGCGGCGCGCACCACCACCGGCTCGATGTACCTGTTCGAGATCAACGGCAAGCGGCTGTTGCTCGAATGCGGCCTCTTCCAGGGCCATCGCGAGGAATCCATCCAGCGCAACTGCTGCTTCCCCTTCGACCCGAAGCAGGTGGATGCCGTTGTCTTGAGCCACGCGCACATGGACCATGCGGGCAACCTGCCGAACCTCGTCAAGCAGGGCTACACCGGCAACATCCACTGCACCTTTGCTACGCGCGACCTTTGCAGCATCATGCTCGTGGATTCGGCGCATATCCAGATGGACGACGCCGCATTCGTCTCGAAACAGCGGGCGAAGAAAAAACTCCCGCCGGTCGAACCGCTTTACACCATCGCCGACGCGGAGAAAACGTTGCATCAATTCGTCGCCGTCGGTTACGAACGCCCGTTCCTGGTTGTGGACGGCGTCACCGTCACGTTTCGCGACGCCGGACACATTCTTGGCGCGGCGCAGGTCATTTGGGATGTGCGCGAAAGCAATCGAAAATTCCGCTACCTGTTCAGCGGCGACGTGGGCCGCGGCAACGATGAAATTCTCCGCGACCCGCAACCGACCGAAAACGTGGATTATCTGCAGATCGAATCCACCTACGGCGGACGCGAACATGACGTGCGCACCGACGCCGACCAGACCGTTGGCCGGCTCGTGCTGGAAACGTTGAAGCAGAACGGCAAGGTCATCATCCCGGCGTTTTCGGTCGGGCGCACGCAGCAGATTGTCTATGTGCTGAACCAGCTCACGCTCGCGGGCAAATTGCCGCGCGTGCCGATTTTTGTGGACAGCCCGTTGAGCGTGAATGCCACGGAGATTTACCGCCTGCACCCGGAATGTTTCAACGACAGCATCAACCGGTTCCTGCACGAAAAGGCGAATCCCTTCGGCATGTCGAACCTGACCTACATCCGCGAAGCCGACCAATCGAAGACACTCAACGACCTGAAGGAACCCGCCGTCATCATCAGCGCGTCGGGCATGTGCGAAGCCGGGCGCATCCGTCATCATCTTAAAAACCATATTGGCGATCCGAAGAACCTGATTCTGTTCATCGGCTTCTGCGCGGAAAATACGTTGGGCGCGCAAATCGTGGCCGGCAAGAACCCCGTGAACATTTTTGGCGAACCGCAGGAAGTGCGCGCGAAAATTGTTTCACTCGACACCTACTCCGGTCACGCGGACAAAAGTGAATTGAAGCAATACGTCGAAAAAAACTCCGGCGACATCAAAAAAATCGTCTGCATTCACGGCGAAGAATCGCAATGCCTGGCCCACGCTGAAACCTTGCGCCAGATGAAACCGAAGGCTGAAGTCATCGTGCCGGAATACAAACAGGTGGTGGAGATTTAAACTGCGGAAACATCGAACATTCAACCCGCAGTGGCTGGGGTGAGATCGCCGGCTCATGGCAGCCGTTTGAGGTGGTCGGCCAGCCGGAGCGACAGGGCGACAATCGAAAGGACAGGGTTGGCGAAACTGGGAGTCGGGAAGGTCGAGCTGGTCGCGATAAACAGATTATCGGTGCCAAACACGCGGCAGTTGGGATCCACGACGCCGCGCGACGGATCGGCGGCCATGCGGGTCGTACCGTAATGATGACTGCCAACGCCCACCCGATTGGGGAACTCCCTGGCGATGGACTCCTCCTCCTCCAGCATTGTTGCCACTCCGGAATTGCGGAACGCGCGGCTGATGATTCGGAAGCACTTGAGGACACTTTGGATGTCCCGATCGGTCATTCGCCAATCGACGCGCAACCGATTCATTCCCAACGCGTCCTTTTCCTCGCCTAACATCACGCGGCTGTCGGGATTGGGGGACTGTTCGGAGTCGAAATGGAGATTGTAAATGTTGTTTTTGTTGGGCATCGAAATGGCCGGCAGTTTTCTCCGCGCCAATATCCGCTTTCTGAGCCACACAAACGAGAAGCCCACCAGCCTCGGAGATCCCAACAACACGTTCATCATATGCGGTCCAACCTGCTTGTAGGGCGTCATCCGCCCTGCCAGGGCCTTGTCAAATTCCGGCGGTATTTTGTGAATCAGGAACCGTTTGGCCAGATAACCCGCCGAGAGAATCGCGTCGCCGTGGCGCGGGTTGGCCATGGATGGATGGGCCACGTAACACCGAAAATTCAGCACCTGCTCGCGCCGCTGCGTCTCCTCCCGGATGCGCAGTGCCCGGCGGCAATAAACCCCGTCATGCGCCGTTTCAAAGTTCCAGATGATCGGCCCGCCTTTAGGGGTGAATTTCACCAGACACAAATCACCGGCCACATGGTCGCAATAAAAGCGCCCGACCAAATCCCGGTCATTGCCGACTCCGGCGGGGCAGATATCCCGCGATGACAACAGAATGCGCGGCACCTCCAATCCGCCCGCCGCCAGCACATAATACTTCGCCCGAACCGTGAAGTGATTGAGCCGCAGCGAGGCGACGCGCAGCCCGGCCACATGGTTGCCTTCCTTGTTCAACTGCACCCCCAGGCAATTGGCGTGCAGATAAACCCGCATTCGCGGCGACGTCTTGAACGCCGCGGGGGAAAGCTTGGCAAAATTGGACGGGAGGCTGAAGCGCCAGATCCAGTCCTGGGCCACGTCGTCGGATTTCAAGCCCGGAATCAACGGTTCGTTGCCGCGCGGCAGCGATTCGGCGGCCTTGTAGTTGTATTGGCCCACATCGCAATACACGTGGGCTCGCTCGTAATACGGGTCCAGATCGCCAAGGGTAATGGGCCACCCGCTGTAGGGCACGTAAGGACGCGCCTCGAAGTCAATCGGGTCATGCGGCGCGCAGCGCCCGCCCCAGGTGTTCGTTGTGCCGCCATAACAACGTTGGCGGTAGCCGTCCAATGGCGCGTGATGCCCCGGATCGAGCACTTCTCCGCGGCATAGATCCAGCGTTGCCGCATCAGACCCAAATCCCCCGCTCTCGAGCACGACCACGTCGAGCGAGCTGTTCAGCAATTCGTTTGCCACTGGCATCCCGCCGGCACCCGAGCCGACGATGACAACGTCACAGTCTATTTGTGTTCCAGCCGGTATTTCGCGAGCATCGTGAAACATAATTTAAACGGATTTCATTCGGGCGCCCGGTTCTTGGCGCCCAGCAACGAACGCACCCGCGCCAGCGTCTCCGCCGATAACGCGGGTTGATTCAGAGTGGCCAGGTGTTCCTCCAGGTGGCGGGCGCTGGTCGTGCCGAGCAGCACGCTGGAGGCTCCTTCAAGCTGGAGTAGAAATTGAAGGGCCAACTGCGGAAGCCTGTGGCCGGAGCCGGCGGCCAGCTTCTCAAATTCCGCCAGCCGGGATTTGTCCGCCTCGAATTCCTGGACAGACGAATAATTCTCCGGTCGCAACTCGGAAGAAGAGCGGAGCAAAAGCCCGCCCGCGAGGGCCTGTCGAACCACCACCCCCGCGCCGCCGGCGCGGGTGGCGGACAGCGCCTGTTGGATTGCCTCGGGCTTGAGGAGACTGATCTCCAATTGCAGAACCTCAACGCCCGGATGTTTCATGCATGAGACGGCGTCTTCCGCGGCCAGGCAGGACACGCCGTAATGGCGAAGCTTGCCTTGGTTTTTAAGAGAGTCGAGTGTCTCGAATACCTCGGTGCGCCGCAGAACGTCCGCCGGCGGACTGTGCAAATAGAACAGGTCCAGCGCGTTCATTCGCAACCGGCGCAGGCTTCCTTCGATGTGGCTGGTCAGATACTTGGGCGAGAAATCCTGCCGTATCTGCGCCGAGCGCACCTTTTGGATAGCTTGGGTAAAACCGGGCCTGACCCGGAGCAACCGGCGCAACAACGGTTTGAGCCTCTTGGCAATCCCCCCCATGGCGGACAGGCAGTAGCCCGCTTTGGTGGCAACCACCACCTTGTCGCGATGTGATTTGAGGGCTTTTGCCAGCAGGGTTTCGCTCTTCCCCTGACCATAAATGTCCGCTGTGTCGAAGAAATTAATGCCGGCATCCAAGGCGCTGCCGATCAGCCGCAAGGCTGCTTCATCCCCGTCTGATTGTGTCACTGAGCCAAGGCGGGAACAACCCAATCCCAGAGCCGACACCTTGAGTTCGGTTTTGCCCAGTTGGCGATAGTCCATTATTCAGCTTTTTGTAGAAATTTGCTTTTCAGCGTCCCGTCCGTATGTCGACGCCTTTAACTGAACAACTGATGGGAAAAATTGCTTTTTTGCCGCGCCGCCATTTTTTGCCGCTACGCGGGCAAGGGAGAATTGGTTTTTCATCTCACTCATTGGAACCGGATACTACCAGACGGGGAATTGAGCGTAAAGAGGCAAGTTTTGCCGCAATTTTTGCCGATTTTGCGCTAACGGCTAAGGTTGAAGGCTGAAAATTGGGCAGCAGCGGAACCGTTTCTGCGCCGACCTGACGGGAACCGGCGCAGACGACCAACAACATAAATGAATTGTCCAGTGGGCATAAAATTTACCAGAGGGACCATTAATCCCTGAAATTCACAAACTGGACAGGCACGGGAAAATCCTTGGCGCGCACGGCGGCGATGACGGTCTGCAACTCATCCCGGCTCTTGCCGGTCACGCGGATGGCGTCGCCCTGGATTTGCGTGGTTACCTTGAACTTGCCGTCGCGGATGAAGCCGGTGATTTGCTTGGCGACGGTGGTTTCAATGCCCTGTTTGATTTTGACGACCTGCCGCGCGTGGCCGAGCGGGGAAATGCCCGGCTCGGACGTTTCCACGCTCTTGAGGCTGATGTTGCGTTTGGCGAGCCGGCCCATGACGATTTCCGCGAGCGCCTTGATTTTGAACTGGTCCCCGGCGGAGAGTTTGATTTCGTTTTTTTCGAGAACGATTTCCGCGTGGCTGCCTTTGAAATCGAAGCGGTTGGCCAGTTCCTTGTTGGACTGATTCACGGCGTTCTCGATTTCCATCGAGTTGACCTGGGAGACAATGTCGAATGAAGGCATGGCCCCAGCGTAAAAGGGCGGCCGGGAAAGAAAAGCGAATTTGCCAATGATCAATGGCCGTGACATTTCCTCCTGGGAGCGCCGGCGTCCCGCCGGCTCGCTACTGACGACAGATTATCCACCCGCCGGCGGGACGCCAGCGCTCCCAGAACCCGTACCGGATTATCACGCCGTGCAATTTGCAGATTGAACCGCTGCATGGTTTTTGCCAGCTTCCGTTCGAACCGAACCGCCTTGGGCGAATGATCAAATGAGCGAAATCAAATCCAACGCCGATATTGAGTCATGTCTGTCGGTCGTCATGCCGGTTTATAACGAAGTGGCGACGGTTGCCGAAGTCATCAAAGTTGTGCTGTTGCAGCGTCCGGTTCAGCAACTGGTCGTTGTGGATGACGCTTCCACGGACGGCACTTGGGAAAAATTGAAGTCGGCCACGAACGGCGACGCGCGGGTGACCTTGGTGCGGCATGAGCAGAACCAGGGCAAGGGCGCGGCTTTGCGCACGGGGTTTGCCCGGGCAACGGCTTCCGTCGTGATGATTCAGGACGCTGATTTGGAATACGATCCGACGGAATATCACCGGTTGCTGGCCCCGATTCTGGCGGGCAAGGCGGATGTGGTGTTCGGGTCGCGGTTTCTGGGCGCCGGGGCGCATCGCGTGCTGTATTACTGGCACTCGGTGGGCAACAACCTCCTGACCACCTTTTCCAACATGGCCACCGATCTCAACCTGTCGGACATGGAAACCTGCTACAAGGTGTTCCGGCGGGAAGTCATGCAAAAAATCAGGATTGAGGAGGACCGTTTTGGTTTTGAGCCTGAAATCACGGCCAAGGTCGCCCGGTTGAATGTGCGCATTTATGAAGTGGCCATCTCCTATTACGGCCGCACCTATGCCGAAGGCAAAAAAATCGGCTGGCGCGACGGTTTCCGCGCCTTGTGGTGCATCTGCAAATATAATTTTCTGCGCGGCTGATCATCATGCCTGCGACCATCTTCCTCTGAGTATGCGTCTGCGCACATCTGAATTGCGCCGGCTGGACGCTGTCGGCGCTGCATGAGCTGAATGCTGCAGGTTATGCGGTCACGCTGCTGTTGGGAGGCGTTGCGTTCGTGGCCCGGTGGCGGCCGGCTTATGGACGACATCGTCGCGCTCCGGCTCCAAATCAAGTCCGGCGTCCAGCATGAGCACGTTCGCGCCGCGCGCGAGCAGCGCCCTGGCGCAGGCGGCGCCCGCCGGAGCGGAACTGATGACACAGTTCATAATTATTTTATTTTTTGCCCCAATGGCAGCCGCGTAATGGAAACCGAGTGATGCAAGGCTGCAAGCGTATTTAATATTGCGGCCTGATGATTTTTGGCATGGGAAAACCGGCTTGGGTGAACAGTAATCCCGCCGTTTTTCATGAGCAACAACGGCAATCGTTGTGGAACATGGCACCGCGATCAGCGCAGCAGCCGGCTCTTTTCCTGGTCGCTGTTTGTTCGCTGGCGCGAACACTTAAATGGCCTTGATGAACAGACCTGGGAGAAGGTATGTTTCTTTTCATGCAGGTGATGATTTTATGCGGCGGTTTGGGAACCCGGTTGCGGGAGGAAACGGAATACCGGCCCAAGCCGATGGTGGAGATCGGCGGACGCCCGATCCTCTGGCATATCATGAAAATCTACGCAGCCCACGGATTCAAGGAGTTTGTGCTGTGTCTCGGTTACAAGGGGGCGATGATCAAAGACTACTTTCTCAACTACGAAACCTTCGCCAATGATTTTACGCTCACCTTGGGCAACGCAAAGAAACTAAAGTTTCACAACGTCCATACCGAGGAGGGATGGAAAATTACTTTTGTTGAAACCGGGGCGGCGACGATGACCGGTATGCGCGTTTTGCGCGCCTTGCCTTATATCAAATCGGAAAATTTCGCGCTCACCTATGGTGATGGCGTGGCCGACATTGATCTGAAGGCCGAACTGGCATTTCACCGGAAGCATGGGCGTCAGGCGACCGTGGCCGCCGTGCGAACACCCTCGCGATTTGGCGCCATCGTGATTGATGAGTTGGAACACGTCAGTGCTTTTCAAGAAAAACCGGATGTCGCGGCGGGCCGCATCAATGGCGGATTTTTCATTCTGAAGCGGGACGGACTGGAGCAATATCTGCAGCCGGTCGGGGAAGACTTGAGTTGGGAACGGCAACCGTTGGAAAAACTCGCGCAAAATAAGCAACTGAAGGCCTTCCAACATGACGGTTTTTGGCAGCCCATGGATACTTACCGCGAGTTCGAGTGGTTGAACAAACTCTGGGCCGAAGGCAAGGCGCCTTGGAAAACCTGGTGATTCATGTTCGCTGAAGCCTTTCGCAACAAAACCGTGTGGCTTTCGGGGCATACGGGTTTCAAGGGCGCCTGGCTGGCGCAGTGGTTGTTGGAACTCGGCGCGAACGTCCATGGTTTTGCCCTGGAACCGGCCACCGAACCGGCGTTGTTCGACCAACTGGGACTCGCCAAACGACTTCATCACCAGATCGCCGACATTCGCGATCCTGCCGCCGTGCGGGAATCTGTTAAAAAGTCTCAACCCGACTTCGTTTTCCATCTCGCGGCGCAGCCTCTGGTCCGGTTGTCCTACGAGCAACCGCTGGAGACCTACGCCACGAACGTCATGGGAACCGCCCATGTACTCGAAGCCTTGCGCGCGTTGGACAAGCCCTGCGCCGCCGTTCTGATTACGACCGACAAATGCTACGAGAATCGCGAGTGGCTCCACAGCTATCGCGAGGAGGATCCGCTTGGCGGATACGACCCTTACAGCTCCAGCAAGGCAGCAGCGGAAATCGCCATCAGCGCGTGGCGGCGTTCGTTTTTCAAAAAGCATCCGGTGAAAATTGCCAGCGCCCGCGCCGGCAACGTCATCGGCGGCGGTGACTGGGCGCTGGACCGCATCGTGCCCGACTGCATCCGTGCCCTGCAAAAAAAACAGCCCATTGCCGTGCGCAATCCGAATGCCACCCGTCCCTGGCAGCACGTTCTCGAACCCTTGAGCGGCTACCTCTGGCTCGCCGCGCGGCTCTATCAACCGTTTGCCGCGCCGGAGCGAAGCGAAGGCGGGTCAACCTTCAACCCTCTGCTCGCTTCAGCCTTCAACTTCGGTCCCACACATGAAGCCAACCGCACCGTTGGCGAGTTGGTAACCGAGGTGTTGAAACATTGGCCGGGACGCTGGGAGGATAAAAGTGATCCCAATGCTGTGCATGAAGCCGGTCTGCTCCAACTGTCCACCGACAAAGCTCATGCACTGCTTGGCTGGCAGCCCATCTGGTCATTTCCCGCGGCGGTTGAACGGACGGTGGCTTGGTATCGCGAAACTGCGGCCGATCCACACTCAGCGCGGGCGCTGGCCAAGCGCCAGATCGAACAATACCAGGCCGATGCTTCGCGAGCGGGTTTGTCGTGGATAGTCAAATAATTTAAGCTTGTTGTTCCATGAGTGACCAAAAAACCTTGCGGCGACAAATTCTCGACCTGGTGCGGGAGTATCAAGCGGCTGCGCCAAAGAAAACGTTCCAGCCGGGCGAAGACCCCGTGCGCTACGCAGGTCGTTACTTCGACGAAAAGGAATTGGTGAGTCTCGTGGATTCGTCCCTCGATTTCTGGTTGACGGCCGGACGCTACGCGGACGAATTTGAGGCGGGAATGGCCGGATTCCTGGGCATTGGGAACGTTCTTCTGGTGAACTCCGGCTCTTCCGCCAACCTGGTTGCCTTTTCCACGCTCACTTCCGCAAAGCTCAAAGACCGGCGCGTCAAGCCCGGCGACGAGGTCATCACCGTGGCGGCGGGATTTCCAACCACCGTCAACCCAATTATCCAGAACCACGCGGTGCCGGTTTTTGTGGACGTGGAACTGGGCAGTTACGTGCCAACAATGGAGAAAATCGAGGCCGCGCTCAGCCCCAAGACCAAAGCGGTGATGATCGCCCACACCATGGGCGTGCCCTATGCCGTGCGGGAAGTGCGTGAGTTTTGCAACCGGCACGGCTTGTGGCTGATCGAAGACAACTGTGACGCGTTGGGTAGCCGTTACGAAAACCGGCTTACGGCCACATTCGGCGACCTGGCCACATTCAGCTTTTATCCCGCCCACCATATCACCATGGGTGAAGGTGGCGCGGTGGCGACGGCGAACGAGGATCTGGCGCGCATCGCCCGCAGCTTTCGCGACTGGGGCCGCGACTGTTACTGCGCCAGTGGCGAGAACAACACCTGTGGCAAACGCTTCGCGCAGCAATTCGGCGCGCTTCCCTTCGGCTACGACCACAAATACGTCTATTCGCACATTGGCTACAACCTCAAGGTGACCGACCTGCAGGCCGCCATCGGGGTGGCGCAGTTGAAAAAAATCGAAGACTTCGTGGCTGCGCGGAAACACAATCACGCTGCGCTCGCCGCTGGATTGAAGAAACACAAACAGCACCTTGTTCTGCACACAGCGCCGCCGAAGTCTGATCCATCTTGGTTTGGTTTTGTCATCACGGTGCGGCCCGAAGCGCCGTTCACGCGGGCCGAACTGGTCAACGCGCTGGAAACCGCGCGCATCGAGACGCGAAATCTCTTCTGCGGGAATCTGCTGCGGCATCCGGCGTATAACGATATCGAGCACCGCGTCGTCGGTTCGCTGGCCAACAGCGACGTGATCACCACCAACACCTTCTTCATCGGCGTGTATCCCGGACTGACGGAGGAAATGATCCGCCACGTGCTGGCGACGTTTGACCGGTTCATTGGGACCAGATGAGCATGCCGCGCAAAATCCGCTGCACAGTCGAGTCCATCACGGATCACGGCGGGCGGGTTTATACCGTTGATCTCGCCCCGCAGAGCGTGGTGCCGGGTTTCAAACCCGGCCAGTTCCTCCACCTGACCGTGGATGACTACGACCCTTCCGGTTTCTGGCCGGAGTCGCGGGTCTTCTCCATTGCCAGCTCGCCGCGCGATCGTGGCCGGATCCGCATCTGCTATGCGGTCAAGGGCCGCTATACCACGAGAATGGAACAGACGCTGAAAGTCGGGGGCGAAGTGTGGATCAAAATGCCTTACGGCGAGTTCGTGATTGACGAGGCCGGCGACGCGATACTGATCGCAGGCGGCACCGGCATCAGCGCGTTCACCGCGTTCCTGGAGGCGCTCACTCCGCAATGTTCACAGACCGTAACACTCGTTTATGGCGCGAGAACGCCGGGGCTGCTTCTGTTTCAGAAAATGATCCTTGCACAACTGGCCGCTGTGTCGAAACTCCATGCGGTGTTTTTTACGGAGACACCGGACGAAGCTTTTGCACAGCGGATGGCCGCCTTGCCCCGGGGGCCCCGCTGCTTGACCGGCCGCATCTCTCTGGACGCCGTTCTCCGTCCTCTGACCTCCGTCTTCTACCTTTCCGGCCCGCCGGTCATGCTCAACACTTTGTCCGCCGATCTAAGATCGCGCGGGCTTGCGCCGGAACAAATCCGGACCGATGCGTGGGAGTAAACCCCCATGAACCCGCTGGCTGATTCAACAAGCTTGCTGGCGGGCAAAATTTCACTAACATGGTCCTTGGATCATGGAAGTCCGCAGCATTGAAACCATTGTCAAGGCGCTGAACGACGCGGGCGTCCAGTACCTCATCGTCGGCGGGCTGGCTGTCAACGCGCAGGGGTATGAGCGGCTTACCGTGGATGTGGATTTGGTCATCGGACTTCAACCGGAAAACATCAGACACGCGCTCCATGCCCTGCAAGCGGCCGGCTATCAAATGAGCATTCCAGTGACGCCGGAAGATTTTGCCAACCCGGAACCCCGTGAGAGCTTGCGGAAGGAGAAGAACATGCTGGTACTCCGGCTCTGGAGCGATGTCCACCGCCGGACACCCGTTGGTGTGTTCGTTTATGAACCATTCGATTTTGAAAAAGAATTTGTCCGGGCGAAATGGGAACCGGTGGCGGGCGGCGCGCGCGCGCCGGTTGTCAGCTATGAAACCCTGATGGCCATGAAAAGACAGGCTGGACGGGACAAGGATTTGCTGGATATTCAAGCATTGAAGAAACTGGATCCCTACCGATGACCAAAGAAGAACTGCACGCGCTTTGTACGCACCCCAGCTGGCAATGGTGCACCTTTGAAGGCGCCGAATTGCATACATTGCTGCTGGGGTTGCAAAGCACCTTCCGCGAAAAGCTGGAATGGCTGGAAGAGGCGGAAACCCTCACGCTGCAACTGCGCGCCAGCCGCGAGCAGGCCAAAAAGCGGAAAACTGCGGGCCAAAATTCAACGGCGCCGACTGCATCATGAATGAATCCATCTTCATCGGTGTCTATCCGGGACTGACTCAAGCCATGATGGATTACATGGTGGAAATCATCCGCCAGTTCGTCCGGAAAAAGTAATCAATGACCACCCGCCATCGCCAGTTGCTTGACGAGTCAGTCCGCTTTTTTGCCCCGCAAGCGGAACGGCTTCGCGGCGCTGCCATCTGCATAACGGGCGCTTCCGGATTTCTTGCTGCCAGCCTTGTGGCCTTCCTAAGTGAACTGGATCGTGTGGCCGGATTAAATCTTAATCTTTATGCCAATGCCCGCCGCCCATTGGCTGATGTCCCCTTGTTTAAGTTCCTTCATCTTTCACCGAAGGTGGTTTGGACACAGTCTGCTGTCGAGGAAGTGAGCTTGCCTGAAATTGAAAATCTCATTGTGATTCATGCCGCCGCTTATGGATCTCCCCGGGACTATCTGCGCGAACCGATGGCAACTTACCGCGCCAACACTCAGGGATTGGTGCGGTTGTTGGGCCAGCGTCGCCAGCTTCGCCAATTTGTCTATTTCAGTTCCGCGGAAGTTTACGGGCAACCACCTGACAGCCAAATTCCAACTCCAGAAACGTATGTTGGCGGACTGGACACGCTTGCCATCCGTTCCATCTACGGCGAATCAAAACGCATGGCCGAGGTTTTGGGTGTTTGTCTGGGGGAGCAACAAGACACGCCTCTCACTGTTATCCGTCCATGGAATGTTTATGGACCCGGTCAACGCCTGGATGATGGACGCGTGCCGGTTGAATTCATTCGTCAGGCGAGGCGGGACAAAGCCATCAAGCTCGCCAGCAATGGCACTCCCAGCCGCGCCTTCTGCCATGTCTGGGACGCCCTAACGCAGGTCGCTGCCACGTTGGGGCATTCTGCCAAAACCGCTGCTTTTAACATCGGGAACGGCACGGAAGAAATTTCGATGCTGGATCTGGCCCGCCGCTGCGCCACCATCTCTGGTATTCCACCGGAAGCAGTGACCTTTGACCCTCTGGTTCGCGCCGGCGGCTTGCAACGCTGCGCTCCGGATGTCTCCGCGATTCTCTCGCGCATGACACCGCCACTGTCCTTTACCCCCTTGAACGTCGGCCTCGCCACCCTCGTTGAATGGCACGATTTTCTTTCAAAACCATGACCACTCTGGCCCCATGCTGCCGGCTTTCCAGCGAACCGCTCACCGATGCGGAAGTGCTTTTCGAGATTACGGATTGTCCGCTGCCGGGCATTTATCCCACCTCGCCTTCGGAATCACTTTCCTTCCGCTCACCCCTGCGGGTCGTCCAGGCGCGACGGAGCGGTTTTGTTCAACTCGCCCATGTGTTTGATGGTGCGCTCTACCAACAATATGCCTTTGCTGGCGGCGGCTCGGAAGCTTACCGGCGCTATCTCGAAACTTTTGCGGACGGAATAGCCCGCACGTTTCCGAAATCCGCCTCAATCTTGGAAGTGGGCTGCGGTGATGGCTGGTTATTGCGCCGCTTGCGGGAATTGGGCTTTGAAGATGTGCTGGGAATTGACCCAAGCCGGGCGGCGTGCGGACAGGCTGAAAGCTATCTCGTATCTGGCTACTTCCCGCAGGATATTCCGGCCAGTCATCAATGCCGCAAGTTCGACCTGATTATCTCACGTCATGTTCTCGAGCATATCGAAATCCCGCGTCCGTTTGTAGCCGCTATCGCGGCGGCGTTGTCCTCCGAGGGGCAGTTTTGGCTTGAGGTTCCCGATTTGGAATCAACGCTTGCGCGCGACCTGTGGAGCAACTTCTACCAGTTGCACTGCAATTATTTTTCAGCCATCACGCTCGACCAGATGGTCGCCAGCGCCGGGTTGCGTTGTGTGGCTGGAACCGTTGTCGAAGTCTTCGGCGGATCATTGTTGCGAAAGTATGCTCATGGTGTCGCCCCGACACTGCCGGGGCCGCCCCGATTGTTGAAGACAGGCGCGCGAGTGGATGCTTTTCGGTCACGGCTTTCCGAATTGGCACGCCAGCTTCCGCCAGGAACAGTTGGTTACGGTGCCGCCGAACGCACCGCCGTTACGCTTGGTTTTGCCCCTGCACTTTCCAAGGCTCTGACCTGCCTGCACGATGGCAACCCGTTGCTCACAGGCCGATATCTGGCTGGAACTGCTCTGCCAATTAACAGTAAGGAGGCGCTTTTCAAGCAACCGCCGCCGGCAGTTCTAATTTTTGCCATTTCCAATGCCGTTGAAATCCTGAATGAGTGGCGGAACCGGCTTCCTGATGATCTTTTGGTTGGTCTTGTAGGTGGCGACTTTCCGCTGCAACCTTTGAAAAAATTCACATGACCCAAGCATCGCAAGATTTCGCCCGGCAGATTCGTGCCGAGGCCATCAAGATGGTCGCCGCCGCCAAGGCCTCCCACATCGGCGGGGCGTTGTCCATGGCCGGTCTGCTGGCGGTATTATACGGTGAGATTCTACAGGTGAAGCCGGACGACCCGCGCTGGCCGGAGCGTGACCGGTTCATTTTGAGCAAGGGACATTGCTGCACGGCGCTATATGCCGCGCTGGCCTTGCGTGGCTTTTTCCCGGTTGATGAACTTGAAACCTACGGTCGTGATGGCTCGCGCCTGATGACGCATATCAGTCACAAGGTTACGGGCGTGGAATTTTCCACCGGCTCGCTCGGTCACGGACTGCCGTTCGGCTGCGGCAAGGCGCTGGCGGCCAAGCGCACTGGAGCGGCTTGGCGCGTGTTCGTGATGTTGAGCGACGGCGAACTGGATGAAGGCTCGAACTGGGAAGCCATTCTCTTTGCGCCGCAACATCGGCTCGACAACCTGGTGGCGATTGTGGACTACAACAAGATCCAGAGCCTCGGCAGCGTGCAGGAAGTTCTCGACCTCCACCCACTTGCGGAAAAATTCCGCGCGTTCAACTGGGCGGTGAAGCAAATTGACGGGCACAACCACGACGCGATTGCCGCCGCCTTGAAGACATTGCCATTTGAGGCCGGCAAGCCGAGCTGCCTGATTGCCGACACGGTCAAAGGCAAAGGCGTGGATTTCATGGAGGACAAACTGCTCTGGCATTATCGCACGCCCAATGCCGAGCAGGTAAAGAATGCCTTGGGCCAACTGGGTTGTGAGTCATGAGAACCGTCTTCATCAACGAACTGATTTTGCAGGCGCGACTGCATCCGGAAATTTTTCTGGTGGTGGGCGATCTCGGCTTTTCCGTCGTGGAACCGTTCGCCGGGGAATTTCCCGATAGATTTCTCAACGCGGGCGTGGCGGAACAAAACATGACCGGTGTGGCCGCCGGCCTCGCGTCGGAGGGTTATCATGTCTTCACCTACTCGATCGCAAATTTCCCGACGCTGCGCTGTCTGGAACAAATCCGCAACGATGTGGCTTATCATCGTCTGCCGGTGACGGTGGTCTCCGTGGGCGCGGGGTTTTCCTACGGCAATCTCGGCTACTCTCATCACGCGGTGCAGGACATCGGTATTCTGCGCACGCTGCCGGAAATGACGATCCTATCACCGGCCGATCCCGGAGAAACGCGCGAGTGCGTGCAGTGGCTGGCGGAGAATCCATGTCCTTCTTATTTGCGATTGGGCAAGGCGGGCGAACCGGTTTTGCACGAGAGGCGCGGACTGACACAGGGGCCGTTGAAGATTCTCGAAGGTCAGAGTAATTGTGCCCTGGTGGCCACGGGGTCCATCCTGAAAGTGGCGTTGGAGGCGGCGCGAAAACTTACGGGCGAGGGCATTTCCGTCAGCGTATATTCCTGCCCTTGGCTTCAACCGGTGACGGCGGAATGGTTCCGTCCGTTGACTCACTTCCGACGGTTGGTGGTGGTGGAAGAGCATTTGGCCGCAGGAGGACTGGCTTCGTTGCTTCGTGAACACCTGGCCAACGAACCCGACATCCTGTCGCTGTCACCGGCTCCCACCGTTTTGAATCAGGTGGGTTCCCAGGAATTCCTGCGGCAGCAGGCGGGCATTGACGCCGCAGCGGTCATGGCAACCATCCGCCGGATTTTTTAATGCTGGAACTTTTGAACAGACTGCGCCTTTGGGCAGGAGTGGACCGGCCGGTCTTCTACATAGCGGTTGGCCGGGCTTGGTCATTGCTTTCCGGACCGATAACAGTCCTGCTGCTGGCGCATTTCTTTACACCGAAGATGCAAGGTTATTTCTACACTTTCGGGAGCGTGATGGCTTTGCAAGTGTTCCTGGAGCTGGGTTTTGCCCAATGCATCGTGCAGTTCGCCAGCCACGAGTTTGCCCATCTGCGGTTCCGGCCCGGTGGTGCTCTGGAGGGCGATCCTCGTGCGCGATCACGGTTGATCTCGTTGGGACGGCTGTCGTTGAAGTGGTATGGCGTGATGGCTTTGCTCGTCGTCCTGGGCATAGGCACGGGCGGACATTGGTTTTTCTCCATAAAAAACGACCCGGCAGTGGCCTGGAGCCTGCCCTGGTGGAGCTTGTCTTTGGCGACGGGCCTTGCGCTGGCGATCCTGCCGGTGGGGGCCTTGCTCGAGGGCTGCAATCAACTGGCTTTCCTTTACGGTTTGCGAACTCTCTCAGCCATGCTGGGCAGTTTGGCATTATGGACGGCATTGTGGGGCGGGGCAGGGTTATTCAGCGGGGCCATTGTGGGGCTGGCGGGGACTTTGATGATGGCCATCGCTTATATCTGGCGCTGGCCAAGGCTGTTGGAAGAACTTTGGCACGCGCCAAAACCAAAAGGGGAGACGATTTCCTGGCAACATGAGATTTGGCCATTTCAATGGCGCATCGCGGTAAGCTGGCTCAGCGGCTATTTTATCTTTAATTTCTTCACGCCGGTTCTATTTTACTTTCACGGCCCGGTCATTGCTGGTCAAATGGGCATGACAATGCAATTGGTGAACAGCTTGAACGCGCTGGCATCCTCCTGGACCGGCACCAAGGGGCCGCGCTTCGGCATGTTGATCAGCCAGCGGCGGTTTGAAGAACTGGACCGGCTTTTTTTCAAGACCACGGCGCAAGCAGTTGGGGTTTGCGTGACGGGAGGCGTGGTGCTCCTTCTGGCGCTGGTGTTTGTGCGGGAGCATTTTGCATTTGGATCACGGTTCCTCGGTCTTGGTCCCACCAGCTTGCTGGTGCTGGCCGCCATCGTAAACCAAGTCATTGTGAGCCAGGCAACCTACCTGCGCGCCCACAAACGGGAGCCGTTCATGTGGTTGTCGGTGGCGAACGGCCTGATGACCGGTCTGCTCGTGATGGCATTGGGCCGGTTTTATGGCGCATGGGGTGTCTGTCTGGCTTACTCCCTCGTGCAGATGGCTGTCCTTGCCTGGGCCAGTGTCGTGTGGAAACACTGTCGTCGGGTCTGGCATCAAGCCGATGCCGCAACAAACTAAAGGAATGGAAGCCAGACTAACCATTGCGATTCCCACGTTCAACCGCGCCGCGAAGCTGCGGGCGCAACTCGACCGGCTGGCACCACAGTTGACGCCGGAGGTCCGGTGCTTTGTCTGCGATAATGCGAGCACTGATGAAACACGACAAGCTGTTGAAAAATATAATTCCCGGGGCATTGCCTACACTTGTGCTTCCTACAACGGCGGAGCGGGGCGGAACATATTGCGATGCTTCGAAGAATGCCAGACCGAATGGCTTTGGGTGTTGTGTGATGATGACCTTGTCTCAGCCCGTGCAGTGTCTGACGCGCTGGCACTCATTCGCGACCAGCCGTGTGATTATATTCACACCCTGCCGCTGCTGGCTCAATGCAACTCTGAAATCGTGGTGTCGGACGTGAGCCGGCTGCTGAAACACTACAACATCGGGAGACTGTTGTGGGTGTCACTCGGATTATACAAGATGTCCTCTTTCCGTCCTTTGTTATGGTTGTATAACGACAGCCTTTCGACTTGGGGAGCACACTTGGTCATGGTGCTGGCACTGCTCGAAAGGCAGGGAGGGAAAGTGCTTCTGAGTCCGACCGGCCTGATTTCCGAGTCAAACAACTTGTGTCGCTGGTCCACCCTCGACTTCATTGTCCGTTTCAGCCACCTGCCCGATTACCTGGTCCAGCCGGAACATCAAAAGGCCATGGCGGAACAGATATGGCTGCAAAACGTTACCGGCGCGCTGTTGGCAGGTTTGCGAGAAACTTCCGGGCCGGTGCAAATCCGGAAATGGCGGCAAATCCAAAGGTCGGTCGGGCGCAACCTGAGAGCCTATCATGCCCGCCCTCTCTGGGTTTACGTTGCCCGGAATTGGTTTCGCCCCGGACACCGTCGCCAGTCATTAGTCTTGTTGCAGAGCGCCGTGGTGCTGGCGCCATTGAGTTGGTGCCCGTTGCCACTTTTCCGCCCTTTGTTAAAAATCCTGTCTCCCTTGCTCAAGGTCTTGCCCGATGAATTTGTGAGCGAAAATCTTTCCGCGACGGACGAGGAATATGTCTCCACCGGTTAAGTTTGGGAGCATCATCAATAAACAGTGCTCCCGCCCATTTAAAATAATCCGGACAATCTTCACGCTTCGGAAGCGTGGGATACGATCTGATTCATTGTTTCCAGCCAGATCGTCATTCCTGCGCAGATCCGGTCGAAAGTGACTTGAGTTCCGAACATCCGGAACGCCATGGCCATCCGGTGAAATTTCAGACCGGGATTATTCTGGACTGTAAATTCGGATGTCTCTATCATCTACCGTCACTATTTGGCGTGTGGTTTGCCGTTGATCGGAACGCAAGCCGCTAAAGACACGACTGGCATGGTTGGCGGCAAAAAAACACTGTCAGCCTTAAAACCGCCATCAACCCGATAATGTCCAGACCCGGATTTGCCCCAACATGAAACTGGTTCGCTCGCTCAAAGGCCTGCGTTTTTGGCTGTTTTATCACTGGCTGATCCGGCGGGGGGTGCCGTTGACCACGCTGGGAGACATCTGCAAGCGGACTTTTAGTGACGCCGGATTGAATTCCGCGAGCCGGGTTTTGTGCGCCGGGGCGGGCAATGATATTTCATTTGAAAAGGCGCTGATCGCCCGTTACGGGTGCAAGATCGTCCTGCTGGACCCGTCGCCCACCGGAGTCGCCACGGTCCGGCGGGAAAACCTCTCGGAAGAACAGTTGCAGTTCCTGCCGATTGGACTGGCCGGAGAGGATGGACAGTTCGATTTTCGAGAGCCGGAGGACCCGGCGGAAGGTTCCTTTCTGGAAGGGCAGGACGCCTCGTCCGGCGGATGGCAATTTACCTGCAAGTCGCTTTCCACCCTGATGTTGGAGCTAGGCTGGACGCAGATTGACCTGTTGAAGATGGACATCGAGGGATTTGAATATGCTGTGATTCAAGACCTGCTCGAAAAACGGCTGGACGTCAGACAGATTTGCCTGGAATTCCACTATGGGGCCGGATTTGGCCATTCCCGGGGCAATATGATTCGGGCCATCCTGGCGCTGCGCCGGGCCGGATATGACTTGATTCATTGTGTCCATCCAGACCATACCTTCCTGCGATCTCAACGAAAGTGATCCCCCCGGTAAATCAATCCAAGACAGGATTGTTCTGGACGGCATATCCTGATCTGCCCTACCATCAACCATCCCTTGGCACAAGGTTTTTTGCCAATCGGACAAAGATGAAACAAAGATCAAATCGCCCGGCTGGATTCAATTTAAACGCGGTTTTCCATCAAGCATGCCGGCCATGTCTTTAGTGGCTTGCGTTCACAACGAACGCGATTTTTTGGAGCGCCTTTTGCAAAAAGCCAAAGGCGGTTACGATGATTTGGTTGTAGTTCACGATGGGCCGGACGAGGCCGGCATGCGGGACGTTGTCGAGGCCGCCGACGGCCGTTTTTTTGAGCGGCCGCGCGCATTTCAGCAGGAGCCGCACCTGCCTTTTGCCTACCAACAGGCTGCCCACGATTGGCTTCTTCATTTTGACGCGGATGAATTTCCGAGTGAGGAGATGAAAGCTTGGCTGCAGAAATTCCGCCAGGCTCCCGAACCGGCAGAAAATGTCTCCGCCTTCTCATGCATTTTGCCGTTGTGGAACGGACAACGAGCCATTTCCAAGAAATGGCCGGTGGGGCACACCTTTCTCTTCCACCGCCGGCGGGTGAGGCGTTTTGGAATGCCGGAGCAGCCGGTGATGCCGGAAGGTATAATCGAGCCGCTGGATTTGATCATACATCACCAGCCCAAGCGCAAGTCTTACGGTTTGCACAATGTCCTGGTGCGGAAGCAGGCCTATCATTGGCGCGCGGGCATAGCGCGGTCATTGCTGGGGAAACCAACGGACCTTCCTTGCTGGCGCTGGGAAAGCGACTCGTGGCCTTTGGAGTGGGAGCAAATCCGGCAGCATCCGCTCCAGACCGCCTTGCGAAGATTGGTGATGAACACGTTGCGAGGACTGCGCAGCCAGTGGCGAACCGAGAAGAGATTCTTTATTGAGGCGTCGATTAACGGCCCGGTGAATCATGCGCTGTTGTGCTTGAAATTCTGGCAGGTGCGCCGGCAACACCTCCGGAAAATCGCGCCGGCAAAGAGGTCCAAAAACAACTGAATGGCCGCCCCTTATCCACGTCTGCTGGTGGCGATGGAAGCGCCGCCAAACACTTCCGGAGGAGGCGGCGCCATTGTGCGTCAAATGCTGAAGGAATGGCCGGTGGACCGTTTGTTCTGGTGGAGTTGTTTCCCGGATGACGATCCGCGTTTCGGCCAGCGGGTGGCCGCGCACCGGGTCGCACGCATTCCGTGGAAACTCTATCCGCAGCGGCGTTGGCGCGCGCAAAAGTCGTGGTTGCTGGAGCATTTCTGGAGTCGCTGGGCCGCACACCATTTCCGCCGGACATTGTCGCTTTTCGAACCGGAGGCCATCTGGGTGATTCCCATCAGTTGGTCGATTCCGCCGCTGGCCAGGACATTATTATCGTCAGACATTGGATTCCACGTTTCGGTGCACGATTATCCCAACTGCAATAATTGGGTTGAGCAGTTCGGGTTGGATCGAACTCGCAGGTTCGCGGCGTTGTCAGATTTGTTGTATTCCAAGGCAACGACCCGTGACGCCATTTCCCATCCGATGATTGCAGATTTGCGGGCGCGGACGGGCAGCGACGCGGTGCAAGTGCTGCGTTCGGGTTTGGAAAAAAAAGATTTCGATTACCTGCTCGCCAAGTCTGTGGTCCCAAACGACCCGATTCGGATTGCCTATGTAGGGTCGATTTCCCTGGAAGAAGATTTCGCGTGTCTGGTTCAGGCGCTCGTTGCCTTGCGTTCCCAACTTACCAAACCCGTGTCGCTGGAACTGTTCAGTGCCCACTCCTACCGTGACCGGGCATGGTTTGATCCATCGTGGATGCACGAACGCGGCAACCTAGCCGAGCCGCAGTTCACCAATGCCCTGCGGGAATGCACGTGGGGTTTTGCGCTCATGGCACTGGCCGAGGACAATCCCAATCAGCGCTTCAGCTTTCCCACGAAGTTCACCAGTTATTTGACCGCCGGCCTGCCGATTTTTTCCCTGGGACATCCCGAATCCAGCCTGATAAAAATGGCCCGGCAATACCGGGTCGGCATTTGTGTGACTTCGGGCGAGCAGGAAGTTTTGCGTCCCAAGGTGCTGGAAGCATTTTCACTGGAGAACCCGTGGAAAATCTTTGGGCCGGAAATTCTGCGGTGTGCGCGGGATGAATTTGACACCGACCAGAGGCGGCAGGTGCTTTACGATTGTTTCCGTGTTTGCGCGGGCAAAGGGCACTCTGAAGCACGGCCATGAGCAGCATCCCCAAAGTTTTGTTGACGACCTGCGGCGATTGGTATCTGCCGCACACGGCCAGGGCGTTTGAAGCGCGAAACGCGCTGGCCGGATTTTGGATTTCGCTCAAAAATCAGACGAAAATTCCGGCTGACAAATACCGGCGTTGCTGGCCGTTTCATCTGGCCATGAAGCCGTTTTACCACCTGGCCACGCCCATTGTGAAGGAACGCGTTTTTTACGCCCTTTTCCCCATCTGGCGATGGTGGCTGAAACGCCAGACCTGGCCGGACTGCAATGTCGTCCAGTCCATCATGGGATTTGCCACCGAACCTTTTGACCGGGCGGACCAGACCGGCGCCTTGAAAGTGGTGGATGCCCCCAACAGCCATCCGATTACGTATTATGGCCTGCCGCAAAGTGAATACGATGTGTGGTGTCCGGGGGCAAAGGTGGGCATTCCCCAATGGATGTTCGCCCGGATGAACCGCGAACTGGCGCGCGCGGATTTGGTCCTGTGCCCTTCAAATTTTGTGCGGGACACGATGGTCAATTTCGGCGTCCCGGCGGAAAAATGTTTCATCAACCCCTTTGGCGTGGACACTTCGGTTTTCACGCCGCGTTCCGGCGTTCCGGAAGTCCCCCGGTTCATCATTGTGGGGAGCATCCACCTGCGCAAGGGTCATCATTACCTGTTCCGGGCGTTTCAACGGGTCAAACGCGCCCTGCCATCCGCCGAACTGGTTTGCGTGGGTGTTTGTCTGGATGACTTTCGCCGGGAATGGCCGCGCTGGCAGGGGACGTTCATCCATCATCCGCATCTTTCCCACCGCGAACTGGCGGCTTTGCTCCGCCAATGCACGGCCTTTGTTTTTCCGTCCATCGAGGAAGGTTTCGCGCGCGTCATTGTGGAAGCCATGGCCGCCGGCCTCCCCATCATCGCCAGCCATGAAAGCGGCGCGACCACGCTGGTGCAGGACGGGGTGGAAGGCCTCATCATCCGCCCGCGCGATGTGGATCAGATTGCCGACACCATGGTCCGGTTGGCCCAAGACCGTGCCTTGAACCAACACATGGGCGAGGCGGCACGCCAAAGAGGAGCGGAACGAAACACCTGGCAAGATTACGGAGACCGGCTGCTGGCTGAATATGAACGCCGGCTGGAACCCAAACGGGATTTTGTCCAAGGGAAAGGAACGCATATTTGATTCGATCTGCCCCAGAAGCAATTTGCCCTGTCCGCAAGTGCATACGCGGCGCATGGGAGTTCCGCGTTTTCGCAACTACGATGACGCGTTTGCCCGAAGCGCCGTCAGGAGCAAACCCATTACGTTGCTCAACTGCCTGTTAAAAACCCCAACTTCCAGCGCCAGACCGTTGCTCTTCCCACCCGGTCTGCATTTGGGCAATACAACACCCACAAGACGGACTCCGGCCATCAACTACGAAGGATTCGATTGCAGGCGGCGATGTAAACTGATAACTCTGCGGTAAAATGAAGATCGCCTTCCTCTGCACCGACTTTCGAGAAGACCGTCGAGATTATGCGAAAACGGCCCCTTATTTTGCCCCGGGTTCCACATCCCTGTTTCAAGGTTTCGCATCGAAACCGGATGTTGAAATGCACGTTATTGCCTGCACGCAGCGCCCCGTGGCCGCGCCGGAAAAATTGGCGCCCAACATCTGGTTCCACGGTTTGCTGGTCCCGAAAATCGGCTGGTTGCGCACCGGCTATCAGGGCTGCATCCGCGCAGTGCGGCGCAAACTCAGGGCATTGCAGCCGGACGTCGCGCATGGTATCGGGACCGAACGCAACTGCGCCATCAGCGCCGTGTTCTCCGGTTTTCCCAACGTGGTGACCATGGCGGGCGTCATGTCCGAACAGGCGCGCCTGTTCAAACCGCGCCTTGGCTCCTACCTTTGGCTCGCCGTCCGGCTGGAAAATTTCACGCTGCCGCGGGCGGGTGGCGTCATTTGCAATTCACGTTATACCGAAGAACGGGTCCGCTCCCGCGCGCGAAAGACCTGGACGGTGTATCCCGCCCTGCGGAACGCCTTTCTTGAGCCGCCGCCGGACGCCGGTCCGCGTCCCTGCGTGCTGCTGAACGCCGGTGTCATCAGCCCGAGAAAACGGCAACTGGAATTATTGGACGTGGCGGAGGCGTTGCATCGGCGGGGGCTGAAGTTTGAGTTCCGTTTCATCGGTCTCCTTCACCCCGCCGAGCCGTATGCCGCGGCCTTTTTGAAAAAAATCAAACCCTTGGAAGCAAAAGGCTGTGCGCGTTATCTGGGAACCCTCCCGGAAAGCGAACTCGTGCCGGGTTTTGATTCGGCGGCGGGTCTGGTCCATTTCCCCACGGAAGAGGCCTTTGGCAGTTCGGTGTGTGAAGCCCTGGCGCGGAATCTGAAACTGTTCGGTACGCGGACAGGTGGAATTGTGGAAATCGCCGAGGGGGCGCCGGGAGCGGAACTGTTCGAACAGGATGATTGGGCAGGACTAACCGACGCCATCGCCCGCTGGATTGGTGAAGGCCATCCCCGGCCCGCCGGGGCGGCTGCCCTCATGCGAAACCGATATCATCCTGAAGTGTTCGCGCGGCAGCATTTGGAAATATACCGTGAAGTGCTGGAATTAAGGAGTTGAGGGTTGAGGGTTGAAAGTTGAGAGGGAAATATGAGATGAGAAGCAAAAAGTGTGCGTATGGCCACAACAATTCAGTTGCCGAAGTTTTGGGGGTTCGGTTAAGTTGCATGGCCGCTTTGCAGCCGTGGTAGCGGGCGGCGTGCCGCAAGTTTTTGAATGAATAATGCTCCGGCCATTCTGAAGTCGCTCATCATCTATGCGGTGTGCGCGCCGCTGGCGTTGTTTATAGGCTATCTGTTGACGAACCCGTTGGATTATTCGACGTTTGTGTATGTTGGCATTCTGGCGTTGGTGTTGATTTTCCCGCTGCTGCTTCGTTGGCATCACTGGTTGCTGTTAATGTCTTTCGGCACGAGTGCCGTCATTTTTTTCCTGCCGGGTCGTCCCGATTTTTGGCTGGCGGCGACCGCGCTGAGTTTGGGCATATCGCTGTTGCAGCGGGCGTTGAGCAAACAGATGCATTTTATCAAGGTGCCACAAATAACATGGCCGTTGATCTGCATAGTTGTCGTGGTGATCTTTACCGCCAAGTTGACGGGGGGATTTGGATTGCGGTCATTGGGCAGCGAAGTTTATGGCGGCAAGAAGTATGTTTATACCTTTGGAGCCATTGCGGCCTATTTTGCTCTGACGGCACAGCGGATTTCACCCCATCGCGCGGGGCTGGCGGTGGCTTTATTCTTTTTAAGTGGGCTAACGGCTTTAATCGGAGACCTTTTCACTGTGATGCCATCAGCTTTTAATTTTATTTTCTGGTTTTTCCCGCCCAATACCACAAACGTTGGGTTGCAGTTGGGAGTTACACGTTTGGGCGGTGCGTCTGGAGCATCAGTCGCAGCCGTTAGCTATATGCTGGCCAGATACGGAATCCGGGGAGTTTTCGTTTCCGGAAAGAAATGGCGTTTGACCGCGTTTATTGCATTTTTCCTGCTTGGTTTTTTGGGCGGTTTTCGTGCAGCGGTTATTTCGATTGGATTGGCATTTTTGATTCAATTCTATCTGGAAGGATTGCATCGGACCAAGTTGTTGCCGATCTTTGCGGTTATCGGTGTGCTGACCATGGGCGTGATGATTCCTTTGGTCCCGAAACTCCCTTTCACGTTTCAACGAACGTTGTCCTTTCTGCCATTGCCGGTGGACCCGCTGGCCAAACAAGCAGCCGATGAGACTTTAGACTGGCGTTATGCAATGTGGAAGGCTTTGTGGCCCCAGGTGCCCCGATACCTGTTACTGGGCAAGGGTTACGGCTTTTCCAAGGATGACTTTACCTTCATGGGCAATAACGCCTTTCGCCAAAATGTGGACGCCAGCCAGGGATCGCTCGCGCTTTCGGGTGATTACCATAATGGCTGGCTTTCCGTCCTCATCACTTTCGGCATCTGGGGCATGATCGCCATCGTCTGGTTTCTTGCAGCCGGGGTGCGGGCGTTGTATTGCAACTATCGGTATGGCGACCCCAACCTCCAGTCCGTCAACTGCTTTTTGCTGGCAAGTTTCCTCACGCGAATCGTGATGTTTATGACGGTGTCTGGAGCGGGGCTGCACGTCGACCTGCCGGTGTTCGTCGGCATGCTCGGATTGAGCGTCGCTCTCAATGGCGGTATGCGCTGGCCTGCGCCGCAAAAGGTTCAAGCACGACAGCCGATGGTTCATCCGGCAAAAATCCTGCCGCGCGCCCGCCCGGCTTTTCAGCGATAAAGGAACTGGGAACTGAATGGCCTTCACAGCGCCTGCTTTGAAATCCAAACTGCTTATCATTGAACTCTGGGGACTGGGCGATCTCGTCATCGCCACGCCATTTTTGCTCGCGGTCGCGGAACGGTTTGACGTCACTCTGCTGGCCAAGCCCTTCGCGCTCGATTTACAACCCCGTCTCTGGCCGGGCGTGAAAGTTGTCGCGTTCACCGCGCCGTGGACGACCTTCAAACACAAATACCGGCTTTGGCGCTGGCCGCTGTTGGAAATAACCCGTTTGAGCCGGAAGCTGGCGGCGGAACGGTTTGACTTCGGCCTCTCCGCGCGCTGGGACCCCCGGGATCATTTGCTTTTGAAAATATTTGGCGCAAAAAACCGGCTGGGCTTCCCGCGCCTGCGCAGCCGGACTTTTTTAACACAATCGCTCGCGCGCCCCGAACCGCAGGCGCACCGTTATGAGTCCTGGCGTGTCATCGCACGTGCGCTGAATCTCCAGCTTCCGCCCCGCGATAAAATCTCCCTGCCCGCCGTGCAGGGCCGCGAAACGGTTTTGATTCACACTGGTGCCGGACAACCCGTCCGCGTGTGGCCGTTGGAATATTACCAGCGGCTCGCGGTGCGTTTGCGCCGGGAAAAAATTCAAACGCAAATTGCGTGCGACCCGGACCAACGCGCCTGGTGGTTGCGCGCCGGCGAGGGGAAGGTGGCGACGCCGTCCACCGTGACGGAATTGCTTGCGTTGATTGATCAAGCGGGGGCATTCATCGGCAACGATTCCGGCCCCGGACATCTGGCGGCCTTTTGCGGCGTGCCGACGTTTACAATTTTCGGACCACAATTGCCGGAATGGTTTGCGCCGCTGCATCCGGCCGCGGAATGGATCGAAGGCAAAGCGTGTCCGTATCGCCCCTGCTCGGACTACTGCCGGTTTCCGACGCCGCATTGCCTGTGGTCCATCACAGAGGAGGAGGTTGGCGGACGCGTGGAAAAGTTTGTGAAGGTCCATTTGCGGGGTGGTCTGTAGAAAAACGCGCTGCCACTACAGCCCCTTCCGGCTACCGCTTGTCCCCGCAGATCAGGTAGCTGCCGTACAACGAAAGAACCGGGAACCGCTGGCCAACGAACATACTGACTCGGCCGCTGCCATACACTCTCACCTTGGAAAAACCGGTCATGCACAAACGGGCCGCAAGACAATCCGGATCATGCTGGGACAGATGGGAGTGTTCCTGCAACACGCTCAAATGCTTGAACCTGTTCTTCAAATAATCTGGATTTGACTTGTCAGCAACCAACAGCCCTTGAGCCGCAAGACCCGAAAACATTCCGCCAAGGCAGCCTCCACTGGAGCGGAGGAACGTGTTCAATGAATTCACCGGCAACCACAACATCAAAACTGCCGTCCGGCACCGGGATTTGGGTCGAAAGTCCGCACAAAATCCGGTCATAAACACTCTTGTCCAAGACGGCAATCCGCTCCGGCACACAGTCAATGCCCGCCAACTCAATGGCGGGGTTGCACGTTTTGAGCACGGCACCACCCCGGCCGGTGTTGCAGCCAGCGTCGAGAACTGTTTTGGCCGGGACCGGAAAGTGCCGGTAGAACTGACGGTAACGGGCCGGGGTGAAGGAATCCCGCCCGCTCGCCTCCTGCAAGCGATTGGCGGCCACAATCTTGTTTTGGTCGTATGGCATGAAATCAAACGGGATCGGTTGGCGGGGTTCGACCGTTTTCCATGTTTTCCCCGCTGGCCACGACCGAGTGATAAATAGCATTGACCGTCCGACGGTAGGCATCATCGGAGAAGCCGGTGGCAATCCGTTGCGCCGCCAGGGAACCTTTGTGCTGGAGCAGTTCGCGGTTCCGGTCAATGGTGGCAATCACCTCTACCAAGGCGTCAATCATGCTGGAGCGGCTGCCAACGGGAATTTTCCAACCGCAGGTTTCGGTGACGATGTGGCCCGGCCCGCCACAATCCGCCACGATGGGCACACATCCAGCCAGCATGGCTTCCATCATGGTAAGTCCCGAGCTTTCCCTCAGGCTGGGCAGCAGGAAGACATGGCTGGCCGCCAGTTCCTTCAAATAAGCGGCTCCCGTCCAACGGCTGAAGACCACATTTTCCCGCAATCCCAGACGGTCAGCCAGACGGCGGACATGGTTGAATTCAGGTCCGCCGCCGCCAAGGTGATAGGAGAATTTCAGCCCCTGGTTTTTCAACCGGGCGAGCGCAGGCAGGGCCAGAGCAATGCCTTTGCGTCCTTCCAACATTCCTCCGGCAAAGAAGCGAAGGGGAGCCTGATAATCCCGGCCGGACGCCACGGCGGTGAATGCCTCAATTTTTGATTGGGAATGAAAGGCCGGTGAAAGCAGGGACACGCCGGAGGCCCGGCCGCGCAATTGTTTCAACAAGGTTTTCGTCTCAGAATTAGACGCAAGAATATGCGCCGCATGGCGGGCACATTTCCGGACGGAGGGGGAGTTCCGGGAAACCAGGTTGGACAATGTCCTGACCAGTTCAAAACAGATGGCCGAGGGGCTTAAAATCGGATAAAGGCCGAATGGAAATCGTTCATTGCCGCCAACCGGCCCCCACACCAGGGGAATTCCCAGTTTCCACAACGGTGAAGGGATCCGCCAAGTGGCTGTGGTGACATGGTGAACCAGGTCAAAGTGAACCGACTGATGCAACGTCCGGGCCAGGGCGGGTATGTCCTGGGAATAATCACGATATTCGGTCCAACTTTGCAGCCGCGCCTTCATACGGTTGGGAGGCCATTCCCTGAACCGGTTGGTGTAGGAAAAACGGATGTTCGAGGGAACCAATCCTTCAGCCAGCGCCCGGTCAAGATCAGACCGGTGGCGACCGCTGGTCAGCACCCACAAATCATGATCCTTGGCCAGGCATTGCACCGCCGACCAGCCGACATAATCTTCTGAGCCCTCGTAAGGGTTGCAGGCAAAGGCGGAAATCAGAACTTTCATGACAAGGTCAACGCTGACGCACCCTCATTCCAAGCCTGGAAGGTATTGCCGGGTCTGGAAATCTTGCAGAGGGAATCACCATGGTCGTAATGGATGAAAAGCAAAAGTTTCATTGTGGACATCGACCAAGGCAAGGTAGGGATGAAGCAAAGCCAGTCAAGATTATCCAGTTCCGGATGGTGGCATATTTTGCGCTGGTAGAGAGATCGCGCTGAGACTGTCTCGTAGTAACGCGCACTGCCCCGGAACGCGGCTGTGTCCCGAAAGGGACATTTTCGCTGGTTCCTTCGGAACCGAACGCCGGCCGGAAAACCGGGATGCGCCTTCTACCCGGCCATCCGCTGGTGCCAGGCATCGGCGATTTCTGCAAATATCTGTGGCAGACTGCGGGTCAGTTTCCACCTGGGATAGTGCGCCTGCATCTTGGAAAGGTCGCTGTAGTAGCAGATGTGGTCGCCGCTGCGGGCCTGGTCAACATAGGTGTAAATTTGTTTTTTGCCGGTGCAGGCCCCGGCCATTTCAAAGGCCTCGAAAATGGAGCAGGAATTGCCCTTCCCACCACCGAGATTGTAAACTTCACCACAACGCGGCGCCTGGTAAAACTCGAACATGAAACTCGCCACGTCCGTGGAATGGATGTTGTCGCGGACCTGCTTGCCCTTGTAGCCGTAAATCTTGTATTCACGCCCTTCGAGGTTGCATTTCACCAGATAGCTGAGGAAACCGTGCAACTCGACGCCCGAATGGTTGGGCCCGGTCAGGCAACCGCCGCGCAGGCAGCAGGTGGGCAGGTCAAAATACCGGCCGTATTCCTGAACCAGGATGTCGCCCGCCACCTTCGAGGCGCCGAACAGCGAGTGCTTGGACTGGTCAATCGAAAAGGTCTCCGGGATGCCTCGCACGAATTGCGCGTCGTCGTAATCCCAGCGTTTGTCCAGTTCCTTCAGTTTGATGGTGTTCGGCCGGTCGCCATAAACCTTGTTGGTGGACATGTGAATGAACGGCGACCCGGGACAATGACGTCGTGCGGCTTCGAGCAGGTTGAGCGTGCCGACGGCGTTTACGTCAAAATCATCAAAGGGAATTTTTGCGGCCAGATCGTGGGATGGCTGCGCGGCGGCATGGATGATGACGGAGGGTTTGAGGGTTTCAACGAGTTGGAGCACTCCGGTGCGATCACGGATGTCCAACTCGTGGTGTGTAAAGCGGGTGAGCGCCTTTTGGAGCCGCCGCTCGTTCCAGCGGGTGTTGCCCTGCGGGCCGAAGAAGATTTCGCGCTGGTTGTTGTCCACGCCATGCACAACAAAATCGCGCTCATGGAAATAAGCGCTGACTTCCGAGCCAATGAGTCCGGACGAGCCGGTGACCAGACAGGTTTGCATCAGTTTTCAGCGATGTGTTACACACCCGGGTTGCCAGTGGGTTGTTGTCGGAAGAGGATACCGGGTTGCCACGCCTTTGCCAAGTTTTAACTCGCTGGCTTCAAGTGAAGATATCCGATTGAAATTTCTGAAAAATCAAAACTCCCAGCCGGTTCCACCAGACGGCCGTGGGCTTGGGCACGTCAAAGCGCACCCGGCGCTCCGGACTGTGGAGCGTGTATATGGAATAACCCGGCGGCTTCAACGAAAAATGCCCGGCGGCGGGATGATGGCCGGACGCAGCCGTTGAGGGTTGATGCTTTCAGGCCGCGTCATCCATTTGTGCCACCATGTTCAAGTAACGTGGCATTTGCACTTCCGATGACCAGGACAGCGTTTTATCGGCATTGCCTGAGAGCGTGCCCGCCTGGTACCGGTCCCAGAGCCGCTCCAAGGCGGCGGTTCCACCCGTGACGTCAAATTCATCACAGGCAAACTCCGTCATGCCGGCCGCGTCGAGAATCTGGCGCATTTCGGAGCCTTGGGGAACGAAGGACAGGATGGGACGTTGCGCGCCAAAGTAGTCCACAATTTTGCTGGGCATGAAAAGATTGTGCGTGGAGGAAACCACCAGCAGCAGAATGGGACTTTGCCTCAGTTTCCGGATGTATTCACTGTAACTCACCGCTGGATTGATGGAGACAACATCCTGGAGCTTCAGTTCTCTGATGAAGTGATCGTGATCCGTAAACCAGTTTCCGTGGAAAAGGAAATGGGTGCGAGGCCGCGCCCCGGGTTTCTTTTCCAGAAACCGGGCCAGGGCGCGCAGAAATGTTTCCGGGCTGCGGGCGCCGCGCCAGTCAAAAGTCCCCAGATGAACAATTTGAAAACGATCCGGTATTGCTTCCGCTGGCGCACGGAAAGTGTCCGCGTCAAAAAAATAAGGAATAAGGGCCGTGGCACTTTCTTCCACCAAACCGTCCTGGATGTATGTCCGCCGGTTCGTGTCTGACGTAAAAACGACACGCCCGGCCTTGTGCAGAGTGTGCCGCTCAAGTTTTCGGAGAACCGGCACCATCGTTCGTTGTAGGGGCGAGCGGCGCGGAAGTTGCCGGAAAAACGGCGTGACGGAGTCCTGAAAATCAAAAATCCAGCGTGACCCCACCCGGCGCGATGACAGGCCACTGAGCAGGACAGACGGCGGGTTTACGAAAGCCAGAACGCGGTCATATCCGGTCGCGTTCCCGCAGGCTCGCAAGGCCCGCCGGGACCAAAAAACGCATTCATCAGGCCATAACAATCCATTAATGGCCAAAGAGACGAATCGGAACAAGGAAGGATGTCCGGCGAATTTCCGGCACAGTTGTTCCACCGGATCTTTGCGCCGGATGATGCGCAAGGCGGGATGCACCACGGTTTCGGCTGCGCCGTTTTCCATGCCCAAGGATCCGGTGACAATGTCCACCCGCCACCCTGCAGCCAAAAAGCCTTTGACCAGATAATAAGGCCGTTTGGCATTGGCGTGGCGGCTGGGCGGAAAGGTGTGGGTGATGACCAGGAGGCGCATGAGGGGGAACGGCCGCGGCAAATATTTCTTTGCGTCAGATTTTTTGCCAGACGCGGCGGTTGATGTAATCGGTGTAACTCAGGATGATTTTGGCGACCGTCCAGGAGACCTGGTCCACGTTGTAGTCATTCGGCACCCGGCACGGGCCCAATTTCTTGAATTGCGCCGCCGTCATTGCCACCGCCTGCAGAATGCGGCCCTGGTCCAGGCCGCTCATGATCACAGCGCCTTCATCCATGCCTTCGGGGCGCTCGTGCGCCTCGCGGACCGCGATGGCCGGGAAACCGAGGAGGGAGGATTCCTCGGTAATGGTGCCGCTGTCAGAAAGGGTGCAGAAGGCGTCTTTCTGCAGGGCCACATAATCAAAGAATCCCAAGGGCGGCATCGCGCGGATGAGTTTGTGCAGTTTGTACCGGCCTGTTTCCAAGCGCTTGCGAGTGCGCGGGTGAACGGAGAAAATCAGCGGAAATCCATATTTCCCGGCCAACGCGTTCAGGGCTCCCACCAGACTGGACAGGTGGATGGGATTGTCCACGTTCTCCTCACGGTGAATGCTGACCGTAAAATAACGGCTCGGCTGGAGACCCAGGCGTTGATGAACGACAGAAGTGTCAATCGCGGCGCGATGATAATCCAAAACCTCCTTCATGGGGGATCCGGTTTTCATGATTCGGTCCGGCGGCAAACCTTCCGCCAGGAGGTAACGGCGACCGTGCTCGGTATAGCAGAGGTTGATGTCACTGACATGATCCACAATGCGCCGGTTGATCTCTTCGGGCACGCGCAGGTCGAAACACCGGTTGCCGGCCTCCATGTGAAACACGGGGATCTTCCGCCGTTTGGCGGGGATGACCGCCAGGCAACTGTTGGTGTCGCCCAGCACCAGCACCGCCTCCGGTTGTTCCTTCTCCAGCACCGCGTCGGCCTTGGCGATGGTTTTACCGATGGTTTCGGCGGCATTCCGGCCCGCCGCGTCCAGGTAATGTTTTGGCCGCGGCACGCCGAGTTCCTTGAAAAAGATCCCGTTCAGTTTGTAATCGTAATTCTGACCGGTGTGGACCAGCACATGCTGGGTGACCTCTTCCAGAACGGCGATTACGCGCGACAGCCGGATGATCTCCGGTCGCGTGCCGACGATGGTCATGACTTTGATTTTTGAATTCATAAATTGCCTGTCAAACTTTCGGAGCCGTTCCTTCATCGTACCACTGGTTCCGGGTAGGTGTCCGGCCGTTGCGGATCAAAAATTTCATTGGCCCAAAAAAGGGTGATCATATCGGCGGCCCCGGTGTTTTCGATGGAATGGGTGTAACCGGGCGGGATGTCCACAATCCGGATCTCACGGTCGGTCACAGGGTAGGCGACGACTTGCTGGTCGAGAACGTGGCGGAACCGGATAACGCCCTCCCCCTGGATCACACAGAATTTTTCGATCTTGGTGTCGTGATAATGATTGCCGCGGGTGATGCCCGGCCGGGTGCGGGAGACGAAAATCTGCCCGGCCTGGGACGATTTAATCAACTCGAACAGCCAGCCGCGATCATCCGTCTTGAGCTCCACGGCGTAGGCCAGATCGTGGACGTCATAAAAGGACACGTAGGTGGAATAAAGGCATTTGACCAGCGGGTTGGAAAGATCCGGGAGGATGGATTTCCGGCGCCCCTCGTGGAATGACTGGATAAGGTCGTAAAGTTCCCCCAAGGTGATGGAATGAACCGGCTGGATTTCATAACGGGTGGTCGCCTTGTCATGTTCCGTCCCGGCCGCAATGTCCAGAAACGCGCGGACAACATCGTCGATGTAAACGAATCGCAGGGGATTCGACCGGTTGCTGATCTGCACCGGCAAGCCCCGGCTGATGTTATGGCAATAGGTCGCCACCACGGTATTGTAATTGGGCCGGCTCCATTTACCAAACACATTGGGGAACCTGTAAATATAGACCGGAGCGCCCGTCTGCCGGTGATAATCCAGCACGGCGTCTTCCGCAGCCTTCTTGCTGCGGCCATAGGGGTTGTCCACTTCCGCTTGGATTGATGAACTGAGCACCAGCGGTGTCTGGCGACCGGTGTTGGCCAGGCAATCACACAGGCGCCGGGTCAGGCTGGCATTGCCGTCGGTGAATTCTTTTTCCTCTTTCGGCCGGTTTACGCCAGCCAGATGGAAAACAAGGTCGGCCCGGGCCGCCAAGACTGGCAGGTTCTCCGGCGCGTGACGAACGTCAAACTCCAGCACCTCGCAACCATCCTGCCGGCGGAGAGCCAGGCAAAGATGCCGCCCCATAAAGCCCTCCGAACCGGTCACAAGAATGGTTTTCATATCAACGGTGGTGGAATCGAGAAGCTCGCGGCGCCGGTGTCTCCATCGGCTTCAGCCTTTGAGTTCCTGTTGGATAAAATCCAGTTTGAGCAGCATGGCTTTCAGTTCGTCGTCGCTGAGCTGGTGTGTGTTGGCAGAGGTGTAATCCTCAAAAGTGGCGATCTTTTTTTCCCCCTTCTCGAAATAGAGGGCGTAGTTCAGGTCCCGGGTGTCGGAACCGATGCGATAGTACCCGCCCAAATCGTCGGCCCGGACCATCTCCTCCCGGTTAAGCAGGCTTTCATGCTTTTTTTCGCCGTGCCGCGTGCCGATGATGCGGACTTCCGTCTCCGCCCGGAACATGTTTTTTAACACCCGCGCCAGCTGGCCGATGGTGGCCGCCGGCGCCTTTTGCACGAACGAGTCGCCCCCCTGGCCGTTCTGGTAGGCAAACAGCACCAGGTCCACGGCATCATCCAGCGACATCATGAACCGGGTCATGTCGGGATCGGTGATCGTGATCGGCTTGTTGGCCTTGATCTGGCTGACGAACAGCGGGATGACCGAACCGCGCGAGGCCATGACGTTGCCGTAGCGGGTCACACAGATGGTGGTTTCATTTTTCTTCAGTTCGCGGGACTTGGCCACGGCCACCTTTTCCATCAGGGCCTTGGACATGCCCATGGCGTTGATGGGATAAACCGCCTTGTCGGTGCTGAGCACGATCACGTTCCTGACCCCGTTGGCGATGGCGGCATTGAGCGTGTTTTCCGTGCCCAGAATGTTGGTGTAAACGGCCTCGATGGGATAAAATTCGCAGGAGGGAACCTGCTTCAGCGCGGCGGCATTGAACACATAATCCACGCCTCGCATCGCACTGCTGATGCTTTTGAACTCGCGCACATCACCGATATAGAACTTCAATTTCGAATGGTGCAGTTCATGCCGCATGTCGTCTTGTTTTTTTTCGTCGCGGCTGAAAATGCGAATCTCGCCGATATCCGTGTGCAGGAACCGTCGGACGACGGCATTTCCGAATGACCCTGTGCCACCCGTAATCAGCAGTACTTTGTCTTTAAACATGATGTTTTCCTGTGAAATTCTTGCCAGCCGTATGATTACTAAACATCACCGGGGCACGGCAAACCTGCGGTGTCCCCGATTGTTGGCGTAGGCCATGTTCTGTATAACACAAATTGAGCGCCATGTTCAGACAATCATAAGTGTCGGGCAAGCAGAAAGGCATGGACTGGCATGGGCGCGAACCGCATTGCCGGCGGCTGGGCGCCTTGGCTTTTGTCTGGAACGGGAGCCAAAGTTGAATTCCCGCGCCGCATGGCACCTCGATCACATCCGATTGCGCCAGATGGTCGTGGGCCTGGGCACATCAAACCGGACCCGCTTTCCCGGGCTTTGCAGCGTGTAAATGGAATAACCCGTCGGTTTCAAGGAAAAATGACCGGCGGCCAGCCGGCGCAGGCGGTGATGGAAAATCCACACGGGTTTCAGGGCGCGCACCCAGCCGGGCGCCATGGCCACCTTTTCATTTTCCTCACGGATCGCATTGGGTTTCAAACTCATGTTCTCGCCGGTGTCGGTGAAGGTAGAAGTGAAGTGATGGCAGACAGCCATCGGCACGCGGTTTTTCATTAACGCCCGTACCCAGTGAAAGTCTCCCAGGTCGCGCCAGCGCGTGTCAAAGACAATGCCGCGCTCGTGAATGACCCGGCGTCGGATAAAGATGGCCGCGGTCAACGCCAGGAAACGGAACCACATGTGTTGCGGATGCGGCATCAGTGCTGGCCGGTGGCAGAGGTATTTGCCGTCGGCGTCGGTGACGATGGCGCCGGCAAGCGCAACTTCAATTTCGGGATGCGCTTCAAAAAAATCGTGGACGGCCTTGAGCGCGCCGGGCAGGTATTGTTCGTCGCAGTTGAGATGCGCGAGAATATCGCCCTGGGCGCGGCGATAACCGCGGTTGACGGCATCATACATGCCGCCGTCTTTTTCAATGAACGCTTTCACGCGCGGGTCGTGCGGCAGCCAGTTCTGCGTGCCGTCGTCCGAACAGGAATCCTGCACGATGTGTTCGAGTTCGACGCCCGGCTGGTCGGCCACCGATGCGACGCAGAGCTTGAGCCAGTTTGAATTGCGGAAGCTCGGCGTGATGATGGAGAATTTCATCGGCGGGATTTTTAACATCCGGCCTGGTAATTGGCAACCGATGGTTGACCCGTTGAAAGGCTGTCGCCATACTTGACAAGTGGTAGATGTAATACAAGGTCGCATGGCATTTCTGCGCGCGTTTGTTTTTTTGATCGCCTGTTTGACCATCATGGGCTGGGGATTGAGCTGGTGGAACTGCCTGGACTGGCTGGGGCGGTTGAGTGTGGCGGGGTTTCTGTCGGCGATCAAAGAACGGCGGGGTGAACGATCTTCTTCGGCGGAAACTCTTGCCGCTTTCCCATGAAACTATTGATCTTCGCGCAAAAGCCGCCGCCTTTTCATGGCCAAAGTTTCATGGTGCAACTGGCCTTGGAAAAACTCGGTGGCGATGCACGCAACGCCGTGAAGCCGTGGTCGCGCACGCCGGAGGCAGTGCCCGAGATTGAATGTTACCACGTTGATGCACGACTAGCGGATGATTTTCACCAGCTTGGCATCCCCAGCGCAAAAAAGCTGTTTCGGCTGCTAAAATATTGTTTTCAAGCGATCTGGTGTCGTTTCCGTTACGGGATTCCAAATCTGTATTTTGTTCCCGCCCAGACTGTCCGCTCCTCGATCGTGCGTGATTGGATGGCGCTGGCCATTTGCCGGCCCTTTTTTCGGACGCTGATTTACCACTGGCACGCGGGCGGGCTGGGAAATTGGCTGGAAACGACTGCCCGGCCCTGGCAACGACGTATTACCCTCACCATCATGGGCCGGCCCGATATGAGTCTTGTGTTGCTACCGTTCGGCCGGCACGATGCCGAGGCGTTCGGATCCAAACGCATCGCGATCGTGGCCAACGGCATTCCCGATCCATGCCCACAATTCGACATGGAGATCGCTCCCCAGCGGCGAGCTCGCGCGCAGGCTCGAAAAAAATTGCTGGCGGGACAAGAAATCGGCGCTGAGGAACGGATGAATGCAGGAGGGGACCCCGGGATTTTCCGGGTGCTGTTCCTAAGTCTCTGCCACCGCAGCAAGGGATTGTTCGACACCATCGAGGCCGTGGCGATTGCCAACCGGCGACGTGGCCCCGCTGCGGTGTGCATCGAACTGGATGTTGCCGGGCCATTTTTGTGCCGCAAAGAACAGGCCGAGTTTGAGACGCGGCTTCGCGAGCCGGACTTGAACGCCGATGGCCCCATCGTGCGTTACCACGGGTTTGTCTCGGGCGAAGAAAAAAAGCGTTTGTTTGTCACGAGCGACTGCCTATGCTTCCCGACCTATTACTACGCCGAGAGCTTTGGGTTGGTGTTAATCGAAGCCATGGCGTTTGGCCTGCCGCTGATCACCACACGGTGGCGAGGTTTGGACAAATTACTTCCGCCGGGTTACGCGGGCGTAGTTGATCCGCAGGCACCGGACCAAATCGCAGCCGGACTGCTGAGCCTGAGGCAGGAAGATTACGATGATTCTTTGCGCAGGCTTTATCTGCGGCGCTATACCGACGAAGTCTTCGCCAGGGATTTTCGCCTTGCACTGCTAAAGTTGAGGTGATATTATCTCAATGATAACAGAAATCAGGAAGACTTTCTAAAATTGATACTGGCTCAAAGCGAACAAACAAGTTTCCAGGCGGCAGGATGCTGCAACAATTGTAGGATTCGCCATGAAATCGCGGGTTCCGGGTGAAGTAGTGATCGAGAAATCTCGCAGCCGGTTCATTCTTGGAATGCGCGTGGATGCCAGCAGCTATGAAGCTGCGACAGCATTGGTCATGGAGTGGGCATTGCGAGGCGAGTCGCGCTACGTATGCGAAGCTCCCATCAATATGGTGATGGAGGCTTACGACAGGCCCGAATACCGCAAGTGCATCAACGAAGCCGACCTGGTCGTTTGCGGTGGCATGCCTATCGTGTGGCTCATGCGCTTGCTGGGTGTGCGGCGTCAGCCGCGCGTTTACGGACCGAATTTGACGCTGCATATCTGTGAGGCGGCCGCTCGGGCGAAAATTCCCGTCGGCTTTCTTGGTGGGACGGACGATGCGGTTGTCCGCAATCTGGTCCGCAATCTGGAAGCACGCTATCCAGGTTTGCCGGTCGTTTTTGTTCATGCCCCGCCGTTCCGCCCGCTCACAGCGCAGGAAGACTGCGATGTTACCCAGCAGATCGCCGCGTCCGGCTGCCGCCTACTGTTCGTTGGCATCGGTTGTCCGAAGCAGGAACGTTGGATGGCCGAGCACCGCAATCGTGTTCAATCGGTCATGCTTGGTGTCGGCTGCGCTTTCGATTTTATTTCCGGACACAAGCCCCAGGCGCCCGTTTGGCTGCAAAACATGGGGGGCGAGTGGATCTTTCGTGTGATCACCGAGCCGCGCCGGATGTGGCGTCGTTACACTTACCACGCCCCGCGGTTCGTCGTGCTGGCCGGCTGGCAATTGTTGTGCTGGCGACTGGGCCGCGCCCGTGGCTAGTGGACGAGTGCCCCTGCTCTGACGAGGAACCATGTGCATGCCAACCATACAAGACAGTTCCGGCTCGACTTGTTGGCCGAGCGTTGATGAACTCGATTTTGACATTGATGGCCATGCTCGAAGGCTGGCGTCGCATCGCTGGCATTCCAGCGGCAAACGCCTGATGGATTGTGCCGTTGCCGCGGTGTTGCTGATTTTATTTTCGCCGCTGTTTGTGTTCGCGGCCCTGGCCGTGAAGCTGTCGTCTGCCGGTCCAGTTTTTTTTCGCCAGGAACGGGAGGGGTGGGGGGAAACCAGGTTTGAAATGTTCAAATTCCGTTCGATGCAAATGGAAACCGTTGTCGGCGCGAATGGGCGACCAGCGGCTTTGGCCACCCCTGGAAGATTCGTCAAGATGCGCAGCGACCCACGGGTCACCGTGGTCGGCCGCTGGTTGCGCAAAACCAGCATTGATGAATTGCCCCAGTTGTGGAATGTGCTGCAGGGTAACATGAGTTTGGTGGGGCCGCGACCGGTGATTCCCTCCTTGCCGGGGCTGTTTCCTGCGTATCGCCGGGCGCGGGCCTTGGTGCGGCCCGGCATCACGGGACTTTGGCAATTGCGTAACCGGGGCAATGGCGCCAACGCCATCAACATGTTGTCCCACGATCTGGAATACATCAAATGCTTTGGCCCGAAGCAAGACCTGATCATCCTGTTGCGCACCATTCCCGCAGTGCTCACGTGCAAGGGGGCGTTCTAATGGGCATTATCAAAGCTGATTGCTTGGTCGTTGGTGCCGGACTCACCGGCGCACCATTGCCGGCAGCTTGCCGATGCCGGGCGGGAAGTGCTCATGCTCGAACGGCGGGCGCATATCGGATGCAATGTCCATGATTCCCTGCATGCCTCCGGTGTCCGTGTTCACACCTGCGGTCCCCATTGCTTCCGGTGTGGCTCGCCGCGCATTTGGGAATTTGCGAACCGCTTCTCCGCATTCCGGCCTTACGAGACGCAGGTGAAAATCTTGGTCGGCGGGATTTACGAAGATTGGCCCGTTCACGAACGGATCTTCAAGTGGTATCCAGACTGGCATCCGCCGAAATCGGCGCAGCGACCCCGCAATTTTGAAGAGGCCTGTCTGCGCAAGTTGCCGCCGCAGGTTTATCGCACCATGGTCAAAGACTACACCCGCCGGCAATATGGGGAGTGGAACCGCAACAGTTGAGCGCCAAACTCGCGCGGCGCATACGTGTCATTGGCGGCAATCACCCTTCGCCCGTTTCGCAATGCCGCCATTCAGTCCTGCCGGTCATAGGCTACACCAACTGGATGGAAGCAATGATTGGAGGCATTCCCTGTCTTCGTGGCGTTGACTATCTGCAACAGCGTGATCAATTCCAAGTGCGGAAGCAATTGGTGCTCACCGGCTCGCTGGATGAGTTTTTCGGATTCGATGAGGGCCGGCTCGCCTATCGCAGCCAGCTCCGCAGGCAGGTGTTCCACACGGATCGCAACTCGATCCAACCCTGCAGGCAAGTCAATTATTCAGATGCGTGCGAATCCGCCCCGCTTCGCACCATCGAGTGGAAATATTCCCTGCTGCCCGAACAGCAACGACATGTTGCCGGCACTGTCGTCACTGAGGAATATCCCTGTTCGCCGTCCGAACCGGACGCATTCGAGTATCCGTTTCCGGATTCACGTAATGAAGCTCTTGGCCGTCGTTATCGCGTCCGCGCAGCGCGCACTCCGAATCTGCTGATTTGCGGGCGTTTGGGCGAGTATCGCTACTACGACATGGATCACGCCATTGATCGCGCCTTTACGCTGGCAGATCGGATTCTTGATCAAGATTCGTAAGGCAATGGCCGCAACTTCCCGCTCTGGCTCGCGCCGGAGCAGGTCCGCGTGCTAACCATCGGCGAGGAAGAACCGCTGGTGAACTACGCCAAAGCCATCGTGCAGGAACTTCGCGCCAACATGGTCCGCGTCGAAGCCGACTATAGCAATTAACAATAACATTGGCACATATTGGCGATAAAAAAGGAAGGGGTTGGCGGCGGTGGGGAGGTTTTGGCGCAGGCGGGTCTTGAAGGCAGCCCAGAGATGTTCGATGGGGTTGAGGTCGGGCGAGTAGGACGGTAAAAACAGCAGTTGGCAGCCCGCCGCTTCCACCAGCTTGAGCGTGGTTGGGGATTGATGAAACCGTGCGTTGTCCAGCACGATCACACTGCCCGGCGACAACGCCGGTGTGGATGGAATAGCTTGTTGGCTTCAACGAAAAGTGGCCGGCGGCCAGACGGCGCAGACGATGGTGGGCGATCCAGACGGGTTTCAACATTCGCACCCAGCCCGGGATCATGGCGTCGGTTTCATTTTTTTCGCGGATGGCGTTGGGCTTCAGGTTCATGTTGTCGCCGGTGAGGGCAAAGGCGGAGGTGTAACGGTCAAACACCACCATGGGCACCTTGTTTTTCATCATCGCCATGACCCAATGCACATCGCCCAGGTCGCGCCAGCGGGTGTCGAAAAACATGTCGCGCTCATGAATGACCCGGCGGCGGATGAAGATGGCTGCGGTCAGCGCTATGAAACGGAACCAGATGTGTTGGGGATGCGGCATCAGCGCCGGCCGCTGGCAAAGATATTGGCCGTCGGCATCGGTGACGATGGCGCCCGCCAGCGCAACTTCAATTTCGGGATACGTTTCAAAAAAGTCATGAATGGCCTTGAGCGCACCGGGCAGGTATTGTTCGTCACAGTTGAGATACGCGAGGATGTCGCCTTGCGCACGCCGGTAGCCATGATTGACGGCGTCATACATGCCGCCGTCCTTTTCGATGAACGCGCGAACGCGGCGGTCATGCGGCAGCCAGTCCTGGGTGCCGTCGTCCGAACAGGAATCCTGCACGATGTGCTCCAATTCGACGCCTTGCTGGTCGGCAACAGAAGCGACACAAAGTTTAAGCCAGCGCGAATTGCGGAAGCTCGGCGTGATGATGGAGAATTTCATGGCCCCATTGTTGGCAAACCGGTCGTTACTCCTGTTTTCCTACGTTGAGCGTCGGTAACGGCTTCCCATGTTCGTCGAGCCAGGGCACCAATTCCTGCTGGCTGGCTATTTCGCCGCGAAGAACGGCCAGAATCAAATCGTGAGTCAGAATGGTGTTGAATTTTGGCGAATAAGTGATGGGTTCGTTTGCGCCGGGCGGTTTGACGATGAATGGTACACGTATATCATATCCGCCGAATGAACCCTGCCCCAACGAATGGTCGGTGCTGATGATCAGCCATGTTTTATCCCATTGTCCTGAGGTTTCCATGGCGCGGCGCATCTGGCCCAGTTCCTTGTCGGCCAATGCGAGATTTCCAAGGTAGCCGGCGATTCTGGGCATGCCCCAAAAGGTGAATTGATCCTTTTCAGGCAGATAAACGCCGGGCGTATGCGGTGGCGGCAGATGCAACAAGGTTAAACCGTAAACCTGGTTGGTTACCAGCGAAAGTGATTCCCGCAAACTGTCCTGGCAGACGCTGATGTAAATCCGATGAATATGAAATACCCAAGGAATGCAGCCGATCTCCCGGCGCATTGCGCTCGCAATCGTTTTTGCGCGGGCGGGCTCAAACAGCGGAAATGGATACCAAGCGCAATAATTCAATCCTTTGCCCAGGATACGATCGTAAGGATGATACCAACCGACGAGGGCAGTGTTCGCGCCCAGCGCCCGCGCCTCGGCGAACACGGACGGCAGTTTCTGCCAGGTGGTGTCGGCCTCCGTGTCGGCGAGCCGAATATTCAAATCCGAGGCGTTGGCAACGCCAACACCCGAAATCCGTCGGCCCGAAATCAGCGCTGGCATCGAGCTGATGGTGCAATTGTTGGGCGAACAGGCATTGACGCAAAACAGCGATTCACCGCGCAGCCGGTCGAATTCCGGGAGTTGCACGCCATCCGGCCGGTTTTCAAACGCCACGCGGTAATCCGTACAATCAAAAATAATCCAAATCACACGCGGCCGGCCCTCGTGAACCGGCGCCGGCGGCGGCAAAACCGGCTCATATTCCGCCTGTTTCAAGTGCACCACACCGAGCAACAACAACCCGATTTTCGCCAGTGTCAATAACGCCAGCGGCGAGAGGATCATCAACAACACGCCGGCGACCCTGGCAACCCGCCGGTGTTGCCAGACCACCAAGGCCAGCAAAACCAGCGAGCAAAACATCACCATCGGCCGCCGCAAAAACACCATGACCTGATGGTCGTAAATGTGAAAGATCTGGATGCGGACAAAATCCGCCGGAATCAACAGCAAACCCAAAAAGGCCAGGTGCAAGACAAAATGCAACCGGCGGTTCTGAAAACGCCGCCACACACGCATCCCCAGCCACACCGTGGCCGTCAGCCAGATGATATTTATCAGGAGGGCCAACGTTGACGGCGTCCGGATCGGCAGTTGGTTGAAGTAGCCCCAATCCGTGTCATACAGTATCGTGAACCACGCATTGGCAAAACACAGGTTTGCCAGCGACAGCGCCACAATCCCATCCTTGATTTTTTGTTTCAGCGGCTGCGGCAACGGGACGGTGCCCTCGTGATGCTCCGCCGGAGGCGCGGTTTGGGGGGGCGCGCTCAATTTCCATCGCCCTTTCGCTTCAGACAATACATCCGGCGATGCGTGCCCGGCAGCGCGAGGGACCGGACAATTTCAAAATACGGCGTGCAAGCCTGTTCAAACATTTTCACATCCAATGCGGCATGCAAATGCTCGCGCCCGCGAGTCAGGCGGCGGAACATTTCATCCTTGGGTTCAATAAATTCAATCACCAGTAACGAATTGGTTACATCATAAGCCAGCCGCAGAATTTCTTCAAGCGGAATCCGTTCGGTCACCAGCAAATGGTGAATCAGCGCCAGCATCAGCACGCCGTCAAACGCACCCGTCGCGCGGTCGAGAAACGACGGGCACTCGCCGTTCCGCCAGCCGAGTGCCGGGCTGGGGTGCGCCAGATCCAAGACCAGCGGTAGAATGTTCAATTTTTGTTCGCGCGCGCGCTGCCAGATCGCGCCGGCGCACGCCGCATCCAAATCAACGGCCACCACCTCCGCGTCCGCTTGCGCCGCCAATGCGCTGAAATGACCGGTGTTCGCGCCAACGTCGAGCACGCGTGCCGGTTTGAACTCGCGCAACGCCTCGTTCACAAATTTTTCCTTGGCCGCAAACGCCGGGTCGTCGTAGCTGTGCGTGGCCATGTAATCCGACCACACTGATTTTTTTTGCGCGACCGGCTTGAGCGAATCCAGCATTCGTTCCAATCGTTTAAAAAGTGATTCGAGAATGAAGCGCGCCTTTTCCGTGTTCGCCAGCAAATGCGGCTGGTAAATCTTTTGGTCGTCCGGGTCGGCCTTGCGCGAGAGCCAGGTTGGAATTGAAACCAGCGAAAGCGTCCGCGGTTTGAACCGTTCCAGCGGCCCGCACCAGCGATAAATTTCCTCCGGCTCAAGCCCGTCGCGGTGCGTGAAGAAAATGTCCGCCGGCTGCATGTTCCAGAGCCGGTGGGCCATCAGCGGCAGAAGAAACGTGCGGATAAATTGCGCGTGCGGTTTCCAAATCGGGTCACCCGGGTTGCGGCGTTCGAACGACAGCGCATCAATGAACACCGGCTCGCTGCCGCGAAACAAAATATTGTGCGGCGTGGCGTCCTTCAGCCCGAAACCGTCCGCGAGCGCGGCTTGCGCGAGTTCGAGCGTCAAACGACCGGCGTTCCAGAGCATTTCGGGCGCCCATTCGTGCGGATAGCTCGGAAACGGAATGCGCTCATGCTCAAAGACCGCGCCGATGGGCTGCGCGTTGAAAACCGGCCGCAACTCCGGCGATTCGCGAAGCGTGGCGGTTTCCTCTTCGTTCAGGCGGCGGGTGGAAACAAATTTCTTCCCGGCGATAAACTGGTGCGCGCAATTTGTTTGCAGGAAATCTTCAAATTCAGCAATGGCACTCGCGGTGACAAAACGAAGCACTCGCTGGTTGAAGAAACAACAACAGCCCGCCGGATCGCGAAACGATGGTGCGGGTGCGGGTGTCACTTGGCATCAATTTTAGCTTCCACTTTGGGCGGGGGAATTTCAAAGCCGGCACCTTGTTTTTTCCCCCCGCGCAGAAAAATTTTCCGAAACATTTCCACGATCCACCGGCGCGTTTTTTTTAGATAGAACAGGAACCCGACAAACGCCGCTATGATCGTTTGCCAGATCAACGCGCCTATTCCGGGATCTATGTAGGCCAGTATCATAAATACTAAAAAGCAAAAAAACCGTTTAAACGCTATGTTGCGGTTTTGTTTAAGTCAACACCTTATTTCAGGACTTCCCACGAATTTCCAAATGACGCGTCATCGTTCGTCCAATTGCAGCGAAACATTAAAAACACAGCGGGTTCTCGCAGGTTTCACTCAAAAGTGGGGATGGTTCCGCTTATTTTGCGCGGAATTTCTGCGCGATGGGAATGCGCCGGCCCATGCCGAAGGCGCGCGGCGAGACTTTCAGTCCGGGCGCGGCCTGGCGGCGTTTGTATTCGCTGAACGTGACCTTGTTGATCACATCGTTGACCACCGCCGCGTCGAATCCGAGCCGGATGATTTCCTCCTTGCTCAAATTTTTCACGATGTAGGCGTCCAGAATTTGGTCCAGCATTTCGTATGGCGGCAGCGAGTCCTGGTCCGTTTGGTTCGGCCGCAACTCGGCGCTCGGCGGTTTGGTGAGCGAAGCTTCGGGGATGATGATTTTCCCGCGGCCCGCTCGCGACGCATGGTCGGAGTTGATCCAGCGCGCCAGTTTGTAAATGTCCGTCTTGAAAACGTCCGCGATCACCGCCAGCGCGCCGCACATGTCGCCGTAAAGGGTGCAATAACCAACGGCCATCTCCGATTTGTTGCCGGTCGTCAACACCAGCGCGCCGAATTTGTTCGACAGCGCCATCAAGGTCACGCCCCGCAGCCGCGATTGGACGTTTTCCTCGGCCTCGTTCGGCTTGGTTCCGGCAAAAACTTTCGCCAATTGTTTTTCAACCGATTGAAAAACGGGTTCAATCGGCAAAACCTCGTAGCGAATGCCGAGATTTTTTGCGAGCGCCTCGGCGTCGCTCAAACTGCCTTCGCTCGAATAACGTGCGGGCATGGAAACGCCGAGCACCTTGTCCGCGCCGAGCGCCTCCGCCGCGAGCACGGCCACGAGCGCGGAGTCAATGCCGCCGGACAAACCGACAATCACCGATTTGAAACCGCATTTGTGAACGTAATCGCGAATGCCCAGCGACAGCGCAGCAAACAATTGTTGTTCGCGCGGCGGAAAATTGTGGCAGTCCCGCAAAGCGGGATCAGTTCGCTCTGACTTAATTTGAGCCGACTCGCGCCGGCTGCTGCTCGAATTTATTTCCAAATCCGCCACAAAAATTTCCTCGGCAAATCCTTTTCCAAGCACGGTGACTTCACCGCGCGAATCCAGTGCGACGCTGTGGCCGTCGAAAATCAGTTCGTCATTCGCGCCGGCGAGATTGACCTGTGCCAGCGGCACACGCTCGTCGCGCGCGACACGTTGAAGCATGGCGAGCCGGGTTTTTTCCTTGCCGTCGTGCCACGGCGACGCGGAAATGTTGAGGATGATTTCCGCGCCCTGCCCGATAAGTTCCTTGATCGGGTCACGGCGATAAAGCCGTTCCGACCAAAAATCCTCGTCATTCCAGATGTCCTCGCAAATCGTGATGCCGAGTTTGCAACCATTGAACTCGAAGGGCGCGGTGTGTTTGGCCGGTTCAAAATAACGGTCTTCGTCAAAAACGTCGTAAGTCGGGAGCAGGCTTTTGTGCGTGCGCCAGACAATTTTCCCGTTTTGCAAAACGGCGGCCGAATTGCGGAGTGCGCGCCCGGGACGTTCGGAATTTTCGTCAACACAACCGACGCACAGCGGAATGAGACCGATGCTTTTGGCGGTTTCGGCGAGTGCGGCAAGATTGGCGTCAATAAAATCGGCGCGCAGGAGCAAATCGCGTGGTGGATAGCCGCACAAAAACAATTCCGGCGCGATGACGAATTCCGCGCCGAGCGCGCGGGCTTTTTCGTAACCGGCGACAAGTTTTTGGCGGTTGGCCTGGAAATCGCCGATGGTCGAATTAAGCTGGAGAAACCCGATTTTCACCATGTCGAGAGTAATCGCAACCGGCGATTCCGCAACGAATTTACTTGCGGGAGCGGCTGCCCCCCGGGGGTTTCATGGCCGTCGGGCAGGCGCCTGAAAGCCGGGCGAGGATCGGCTCGAAACAAGCCGTTGAATGGCCGTCATGCGCTCGGTGGTCAATTTCTCGAACGTGAATTCCCGGGCACGAGCCAGGCCTTGGTCGCGCAGATGCGCGGCCTGGGTGCCGCCGATGGCGAGCTTCCGCAGCGCATCGGCCACGACATCGGCATGCTCGAAATCAACGATCAGGGCATTGCCGTTGGTGACTTCGTGCATGATGGGGATGTCATTCACCACACACGGCGTGCCACAGGCCATCGCTTCGATCACACAGCGTCCGAACGTCTCCTCGCGGCTGGCGAGACAGAAGACAGCCGCCTGCCGGTAGAGCGGGGCGAGCGATTCGTCATCAATCCAACCCAGGAACTTCACGTCCTGCTCGACGCCGAGGAGTTTCGCCTGCGCCTGCGCGATTTCAAGGCCGTTGAGCCAGTCGCCGCCCGCCATGACCAGCGGGTGTCGGCGCCGCGTTTCCGGATCCAGCCGGGCATAGCCCGAGATGAGCCGTTCAGCCTGTTTGTAAGGGTAGAAATTTGAAATCCAGAGGAAATAGCCCGGTTTAATCCCGAACTTTTCCTTGATCCGGTGCGGTTCATTTGCCGTCGCCTCGGGGCGGAATATTTCATGTTGAAGACCCTCATAGCTGATGGCCATGCGATCGTGGAATTCGGGATAGAGGGACAGCACCTGATTGGCGGTCCATTGTGAATTTGTAATGATCAAATCGGCTTGCGGCCAATTGTATTTTATCATCGAATTTCGATAGAATTGGCGCAGAAATCCAAGCCGATTGCGCTTGTCCAATGTTTGCAAAGATAACACGTGCATGACCGTGGGAAGGCACTTGCGGGTTGGCACGAAACCCACGGTTAACAAGGCGTTCGCACCCCACTTGCGTGCCACCGCCGGCACCTGAAAATGATCGGCAAAAAGACGGCGATTGAGGTGGTCATTGGCGGGAAAATCGCGAATGAGTTCGACCCGCGGGTCGGCCACCTTCCATTCCTGGTTTGGCCCTGCGAAAATCAGCCACGACACGTCCGGGAAAAGATTTAAAGACTGCGAAACAAATTCATGAAAGAGCGTGCTCAACCCGGTTTTACGCGATGGATTTTCAGCAAGAATCGTAAGAGCCAGTTTCAGGGTTGAAGGCGCTCTCGCGATTTGAAATTCAGACTTGAGCGAATTGTCGCCGAAAGAAAGCTCATTGCGCGGTTTCAGCAACGGCGTGGATGCCGGACTTTCGACACTGCGGATACATTTGGCGAGTTGCGCCAAATCGGGAGTGCCGCCAGCGACGGTCGCCAGGCGCAAGGGCATGAGCTTTTCGGCGTCCCGGCGACCGTAATCTGAAAGCACAATGCTTAAATCGGCGTTTTTCATAAGCCGATAGGTCAAACTGCGGGCGCGGATTTGAACGACGGTTTCGAGCCATTTGGCCAGGCCGGCATTGTGCCAGTGGAAAATGATTTTTTTAAAAAACGGACGGCAGACAAACATGACCAGCCAATCGCAACCAAGTGCGGCCCGTCCGCCGGATGTGGGCACGTAATAAAAATTGGTCACGCCGTAACGGAACCGGCACCAGATCGCCTGGAGGCAATAAAACAGAATCAGAAAAGGCCTGCCGCCCTGGAATTTGCGGATGTCTTCGGACCTTTTCGAAAATCGTGGGTTGACGTGATAACACTCAATGCCGTAGCCGTTGCGCGCTGATGATTTATCCCTTGGTTTGCGCACATCGTCGCCGAAGCCGGCCAACATGAATTGAACCCCATAACTCTGGCCGTGATGCGGCGGGGGCACGTGAGCAAAGACAAGCAACTTCATGCGACGCGAATACAGAAGAAGCTTGCATAAAAGGGCGGGAAAAAGAAAGATGATTTTGCAGGCTGGAGTTTGGCTGGCATTTTTTTTGCGCGCGAATATGCTCAGGTTTCATGGCAATCCAACGGGTCAACGTCCTCGGCGTCGGCATCAGCGTCCTTAATTTGCGGACGGCGCTGGATGCCATTGCCGACGCGGTGCGCGCGCGCCGCAAAGGTTACATTTGCGTAACCGGTGTGCATGGAGTGATGGAGGCGCAAGCAGATGCCACGCTCCGGCATATTCTGAATCAGGCTTTTCTCTGCACGCCGGACGGGATGCCGATGGTCTGGATGGGCTGGCTGCGCGGCCACCGCGAAATGAGCCGCGTGTACGGGCCCGACCTGATGCTCGAGGTCTGTGCTTGGAGTGAAAAAAACGGTTGCCGGCATTTTTTCTTCGGCGGCGCGCCGGGCGTGGCGGAACAATTGCGCGACAATTTGACGAAGCGGTTTCCGAATCTGCAAGTCGTTGGCTGTTACGCGCCACCGTTCCGTCCGCTCAACGCGGAGGAGGAAAAACAATTGCAGGAAATGGTCCATGCCGCGCAGCCGGACATTTTATGGGTCGGCTTGAGCACGCCGAAACAGGAAAAATTCATGGCCGAATTTCTGCTGCGATTGGACGTGACGTTGATGATTGGCGTCGGCGCGGCATTCGATTTTCACAGCGGACGGATACAGCAAGCGCCGCGTTGGATGCAGCGGAGCGGGCTGGAGTGGTTCTATCGCTTGTGCCAGGAACCGGGACGGCTGGCGAAACGGTATCTACGGAACAATCCGCTGTTCGTGGTCAAAATTGCCGGGCAGCTTTGCGGGTTGAAAAAGTATCCGCTGGAGTGAGGTTCGGCGAATTTGTTTGAGTAAAATGGCGCGTTTGTTATCTAAAGTCCGGTATGGCATCCAAATGAACGAACATCAGATCAGCAACACGCCCTTAAACCTCTGGCAGGATTCAATGGACTGCTGGCGCCGGCTGCCGAACAAGGTTTTTTTCTTTTTGTTGCTGGCCGCCTGGCTGGCGCTGTTTCAGTTTCTGGGCAATTCCATTCTGGGTTATATTCACACGCCATCGTTGTTTTTATGGATGCAGGAGGCGTATCGAACCCACGGCGACATACCAAATAATGATGCTCACGGCAATTTCATCCCGTTTCTGGTCGTCGGGCTGTTTTGGTGGAAGCGGAAGGAACTGCTTGCGTCGTCATTCAATATTTGGTGGCCGGGGCTGTTGATTTTCGTCGCGGGAATGGTGCTGCACATTTTGGGTTATGTCCTGCAACAGCCGCGCATCTCCATCGTGGCGCTGTTCACCGGAATTTATGGTTTGATGGGGCTGGTTTGGGGGCGCGAATGGCTGCGGAAAAGTTTTTTTCCGTTCTTCCTTTTCGTTTTTTCGATTCCTTTGGGTGACCAGGCCAAGTTCATTACTGTCCCGTTACAATTGCTGGTAAGCTGGTTGACGGCGGTGACGGCGCATATTGTGGGTATCGGCGTGATGCAAAACGGGGTGCAACTGATCGATCCATCGGGCACTTACCAATATGAAGTTGCCGCGGCGTGCAGCGGCATCCGGAGTCTCATCGCGATTTTTTTGCTGGCCACGGCTTATGGCTTCTTTGTGTTCCGCTCCTCGTGGAAACGGCTTTTTTTGATGGCGCTGGCGTTTCCGTTCGCCGTTTTGGGAAATTTGGCGCGGATGCTCTTCATCATTATTGCGGCGGAAGTGGGCGGGCAGAAGTGGGGCAATTTCATCCATGATGGCAACATCTTCAGTCTGATTCCCGGGCTTGAGCCGTATCTTCCCGCGTTCAATCCTTTCAGCCTGATCCCCTACATTCCGGCAATCATCGGATTGCTTATAATCGGGCACTGGATGGAAAAACGACAGGGGCCAAAGGAGCAGGGACATCCATGAAATATCAAAAATGGCTGATTCTTTTTGTCGTGCTCGTGTTGATGGCGGGCACAGCCGGGGCATTGATCTGGCTCAAGGGACACCAGCGGCTCGGCAAACCAAGCATCAAAGCGACCCCCATTCCCGGAAGCACGATGATGAAAATTGATTTGCCGGAGCGCGTTCTTGACTTCACCTCCACCAATGTGCCGGAATCGGAAGTTGAGCTGGGGTTTTTCCCAAAAGACACCAGTTATGCCAGGCGGCTCTATCAGGCGCCCGATGGTTTTGGCGTCAGCACCACCGTCATTTTGATGGGCGCAGACCGCACGAGCATTCACCGGCCGGAATACTGCCTGCTGGGACAGGGCTGGAGCGTTGATAAAAAAACCGAGGTCAAAATCCCAATAGACGGCGTGCCACATTATGAACTGCCGGTGATGAAATGGGTGATTGGCAAAATGGTCGAAACCCCTGATGGTCAGAAACAGGAAATAATGGGGATTTATGTGTTTTGGTTTGTCGCAGACAACGAGCAGACCACGGGCAATGTTCAACTCCAGTGTTATCTGGTGAAAGACCTTTTATGCACCGGGGTGTTGCAACGCTGGGCTTATGTTTCCTGTTTTGCCGTCTGCGCACCGGGTCAGGAAGACGCCGCGTTTGAGCGCATGGAAAAATTAATTGCCGCCTCGGTGCCGGAGTATCAATTGCCTCCCATCAAACGTTGATGGTTAAAACATTTGAATTTATCCGCAGTTTGTCTATTCTAAACAACGCTTCACAAGCAAAGTTAAAGAGCCATGTTGCGACGTGATCGTCAGATTCGAACGCAAATCCACCAGGTGGCGGATGCCTGTCTGTTCGCGGTGAGTTTCTGGATTGCGTATGCGTTGCGCACCAACCCGCAAGTCATCGCGTGGCTGGACCTCGATGCGATCCCACCCGACGTATTGGGCAGTGTCGTCTGGCTTTACTTCCCCTTGATTGTTGCCGCGCCGCTGATTCTTGAATCGCAGGGCTTTTACGACCGGCCCGCCCTTGGCCCGCGGCGGGACATTCTCTGGCCCCTCTTCAAAGGATGTCTCATCACGACCATCGGCCTGGTGCTGATCATGTATGCCCTCCACTTTGTTTCGCCGCGCGTCGTGATGATGTTTTTTGGCGTCATCAGTTTCACCCTGGTCTATCTGAAGGAGGAACTGGTGCGGTGGGCTTTGCGCAGCAAGTTCGGCCAGTCCCAATACCAGCGCCGGTTCATCCTCATCGGCACGCGCAACGAAATCGCGCGGCTCAAACGTGAACTGAGGGGGAAAACGGACGCCAGCATCGAAGTGGTGGGCGAATTGAGCCTCGGCGAAACCCCGGTGCAACAACTCGTGCACATGCTCCATGAGCATTCGGTGAATGGGGTGATCATCAGCGCGCGGCACACCTATTTCGAGCAGGTCGAAAACGCCATCAAAACCTGCGAACTCGAAGGCATTGAAGCCTGGCTGGTCGCCGATTTTTTTGGAACGCAAATTTCACGCGCGCGCTTCGACGAATTGCTCGGCTATCCATTGCTGGTCTTTCGCACGACGCCGGAAACCTCCTGGCAGGGCGTCGCCAAACAACTCATGGATTTTATCGGTGCGCTGTTGTTGCTGGTGTTGTTGATTGTGATTCCAGTGATTCCCCTCATCGCGCTGGCGATCAAGCTGACTTCGCCTGGTCCGGTTTTTTTCCACCAGCAGCGCTCCGGCCTCAACGGCGCGCCCTTCACGCTTTACAAATTCCGCACGATGGTGACCAACGCCGAGCAGTTCAAAAGTGAATTGGAAGCCATGAACGAAATGCGCGGCCCGGTCTTCAAAGTCACCAACGACCCGCGCGTCACGCCGATGGGGAAATTCCTCCGCAAATACAGCCTCGACGAATTGCCGCAATTGTTCAACGTGTTGCGCACCGAAATGAGCCTGGTCGGTCCGCGCCCGTTGCCGGTGGACGAAGTGAAGCGTTTTGACAATCTGGCCCACCGCCGCCGCCTGAGCGTCAAACCCGGCCTCACCTGCCTCTGGCAAATCAGCGGACGCAATCAAATTTCCGATTTCAGAGACTGGGTGCGGCTCGACCTCGAATACATTGACAACTGGTCGCTGTGGCTCGATTTGAAAATCCTGATTCGCACCGTCCCCGCCGTGCTCATCGGCACGGGCGCAAAGTGAAATGCCAGTTTGCCTTTGATGAAAAAAAACCAACCGACGTCCGTCGTCACCGGCGCAGCGGGTTTTCTCGGCTCGCACCTGGCCGATTTGCTCCTGGCGCGCGGCCACAAGGTCATCGGCATTGACAATTTCATCACCGGCTCGGTGAACAATATTTCGCACCTCGGCGGCAGCCCGAATTTCAAATTTATCGAGCAGGACGTCACCGAATTTATTTTCCTCGACGTGCCGGTCAATTACGTCTGGCACTTCGCGTCACCGGCCAGCCCGTTTGATTATTTGAATTTCCCGATTCAGACGCTGAAGGTTGGCTCGCTCGGCACGCACAAGGCGCTCGGCCTTGCCAAAATTAAAGGCGCGCGGTTTCTGCTCGCCTCAACTTCGGAAATTTACGGCGATCCGCTCGTCCATCCGCAAACCGAGGAATATTGGGGCAACGTCAACCCCCTCGGCCCGCGTGGCTGTTACGACGAGGCCAAGCGGTTCGCCGAGGCCCTGACGATGGCCTATCACCGCGAACACAAGGTCGCCACGCGCATCGTCCGCATCTTCAACACCTACGGCCCGCGCATGCGGCTCAACGACGGTCGCGTCGTGCCGGCTTTCATCAGCCAGGCGCTCAAAAACAAGCCCGTCACCGTTTTTGGCGAAGGCAAACAAACCCGCAGCTTCTGTTACGTGTCTGATTTGATTGAAGGCATTTACCGGCTGATGATGAGCGGCTATGACCTGCCGGTGAACATCGGCAATCCGAAGGAACTGACGATGCTGCAATTCGCCGCACAAATCATCCGTGCCACCGGCTCGCGCAGCAAAATTGTCTTCCAACCGCTGCCGCAAGACGACCCCAAACAACGCCGGCCCGACATCACTCGCGCAAAAAAGATTCTCGACTGGGAGCCTAAAGTCCCGCTGGCCAGCGGGTTGACGCAGACAATCAAATACTTCAAAACCAAAGTTTGATCGCACAAGGCAGCGACGGATACGCTTGGCGATTTGCCGGAATCCGTTCACAATCAGTTTGTGTCTGCCAGCAAAATCATTTTCCGCGCCCGACAATTTGAATTTGTCTTTCCGCGTCCGGCACTCGTCATGGGTATCGTCAACGTCACCCCCGATTCGTTTTCCGACGGTGGAAAATTTTTTGATCCGGCCAAAGCCGTCGCGCACACGCTTGAACTGGTCGCGCAAGGCGCGGAAATTCTCGACATCGGTGGCGAGTCCACCCGCCCCGGGGCCGAACCGGTCAGTGAAGCCGAGGAATTGCGCCGCGTCATTCCGGTCGTCGAACAACTGGTGTCACGCGTCAAAATTCCGCTTTCGGTTGACACGATGAAACCCGCTGTCGCACGCGCTGCGTTGCAAGCGGGCGCAAGCATCGTCAACGATGTGGCCGCCAATCGCGAAGACGATGCGATGTGGAGGATTGTGGCTGAGTTCCGGGCAGGTTATATTTGCATGCACGCGCGAGGCACGCCGCAAACGATGCAAACGAATCCGGTTTATGCAAACGTGGTTCGCGAAGTCGGCGAATTTTTCAGCGAGCGGCTGAGAAAATTGAACGCCGGCGGGGTGGGCTCCGACCAGGTTGCACTGGACGTCGGCATCGGTTTTGGCAAAACGCCCGGGCACAATTTACAGTTGCTCGCGGCCTTGCGGAGTTTTACAAAGTGGCAGCGTCCGCTGCTGCTCGGCATTTCCCGAAAATCTTTCATCGGAAAATTGTTGGGTGCGGATGTGAACGCACGGTTGCCAGCGTCACTCGCGTGTGCGACTCTGGCGGTCGAATCGGGCGTGCAAATCATCCGGACGCACGACGTGGTGGAAACAGTTCAAGCCGTGCGGATGACGGAGGCGATTGTAGCGGCGCTCTGCGAGCGCCGGTAAAATTTTCGCGACGGTCACAGACCGCCGCTACAAAGAATAATGTGGATTCAGCTCCAAAGCAGTTGGCGGCCCGCGCTGGAAATTTTAATCCTCGCGGTGGCGATTTATTACCTCTTCCGCTTCCTGCGCGGGACGCGCGGCTGGCCGGTGGTCATCGGTTTTGTCGTGTTGTTGCTGGCGCTAGCGTTGGTCACCACGATTCTCGATTTGAAGGTGTTGCGCTGGCTGCTCGGCACGTTCTCGGCGTTTTTCGCCGTGGCCGTCCTGATTATTTTTCAACCGGAATTGCGCCGGATGCTGGCTGAACTCGGCAATTTGCCGCTC